>SDBV01000128.1_pt1 | contig 91307 bp, 77 predicted proteins | sample 2277081 | NCBI WGS metagenome assembly SDBV01 (sample SAMN10402039, study PRJNA504765) | marine sediment metagenome | isolation source: marine sediment core GS10_PC15, 223 cmbsf | place: Arctic Ocean: Southern Knipovich Ridge | collected 2010
CAATTTTTCGACCCGATCCATGTTGAACTCCTCGCGCAGTGGAATAATATCAACTGTGAAATTTCAAGATGAGAACCTACAGAGGTAGGATTCCAAGGGAGGTGTCACATGACACGGTCTCAGTTCCCCAAGCCGGGCATCGCGCTGATCTCGGCGACGATCATGGTTGCGGTTTCCGGCTGTTTTCTGTTCGGGCCCAAGACCGAGTACATCTCGATACTCGGCGGCAAGGTGGACAAGGTGCAGATCCGGCTCGAGGGCATCGAGGAGGGCCTGTGCCCTGGGACGGCCTACCAGTTGACCATTCGCGTCATGACCACCTCCGGGAAGGACTACACCACCTGGCCGGCGCCCAAGCCCGGCGATAAGGCCGTAAAGACCGGATTCATCGATTTCTCGGAATTCGAATTTAAACTGCAAGGAGGAGAGCTGGGGAAGGACGGCATGTTCCGTACCGATCCCGACGCCCTGGTCGCGGCGGGAACCGGCTACGGAATGGCGGTCGCGGTCAAGGACGACACCGCGGTGCACGCCCGGGTCTCCCATACTCCCCGGATAGATTGTGAGAACTCCGTCGATTTCTCGGGTGACGACGGCGACGATGGATATGCGGGATCCCCGGGGACGGAGCCGAGCGACGACGAAACAGCCGTGGGGATTCCCGAAGGCGGCCAGGGCGGGGACGGTGGGTACGGGACCAACGCGGGCGAGGTGGAGGTCACCTCCGCGATGGTCACAACCCTGTTCCACAAGGCGGCGGTCCTGGTCAAGATCGAGCCCAAGAACGGCGTGGCGCGCCATTTCCTGCTGGATCCCATGTCGAAGGACGGCTTCATCGTCGACTGCCGCGGCGGGAACGGAGGCCTGGGCGGAACGGGCGGGGACGGAGCAACCGGGGGCAACGGTGGAAAAGGCGGCGGCGGCGGCGACGGTGGCGACGGTGGGGTCATAAAGGGATATTTCGACATGAATCAAACGTTTCTTCGGAACTTCATGAAGTACCTTCACCTTGGTGGCAAGCCCGGCGAGCCCGGAGCGGGCGGCGCGCCCGGGGGGCGGGATTCGGAGGGACGTCCCATGCTCGAAGGGCCCATCGGCGAGCCCGGCGAGCCCGGAAAAGACGGGCCCTGGCCGGACATCCGTCCCGAGGCGGGCATCAACCTGTTCGCCGATCTGCCGGAAGGGGTCTTCATAATGACGGATCCATGGGTTCCGCCCCCCCTGGAGGGCGTGCCCGACCCCGCCGCGTTTCCAGATCCCGCTTTGAGCGAAACGGTCGCTCAGTGAACGAGACTCCGATCACGATGGCGCAGAGCTTCGGTCGGTACACCGTCATCCGCAAGATCGGATCGGGAGGAATGGCCGAGGTCTTCCTCGCCCGTTCCCGCGGCGCGCAAGGCACCGAGAAGCTGCTGGTGATCAAGAAGATCCATCCGGCCCTGGCAAGCAACGCGCGGTTCATCGAGATGTTCGTCGACGAGGCCCGCGTAACCATGCGTCTCAACCACAGCAACATCGTGCAGGTCTACGCCTTCGAGCAGATCCAGGGGGATCACTTCCTTGCCATGGAGTACGTAGACGGCGGCGATCTCCACGAAATACTGGCGGCCGCCGCGCGCCTCAAAAAGCGCCTCCCGTTCGGGATATCGGCGTTCATAACCGCGGAGGTCGCCAAGGGGCTGGACTACGCTCACTCGAGGAATGACGACCAGGGCCGGCCTCTGGATATCGTCCACTGTGACGTATCGCCGCAAAACACTCTCGTCTCCTCGGACGGCGCGGTCAAGGTGACCGACTTCGGAATAGCCCGGGCCAGGCGGCTTCACGAGGAGAAATTCGGAGAGATCGAGGGAAAGCTCCGTTACATGTCCCCGGAGCAGGCTCGGGGCCATTCCGTGGATCGGCGCTCGGATGTCTTCTCCCTCGGTGTCATGCTCCACGAGATGCTCGTCGGCCGCGCGCTCATCTCGCTGGAAGAGGACAAGGATCCCATGCCCATCGTCCGCGAAGGCGTGCACCCCTCCCCATCCGAGATCGATCCGTCGGTTCCCGGGGAGCTGGACGAGGTGGCGCGCCGGGCGATGGCGGTCGACCCCTGCGACCGATACCAATCGGCGAGGGAGATGGCCCAGGCCCTCGTGAGGTACCTCCACACGGAGAACGTCATCTACGACAGCGCCGGTCTGGAAGCATGGATAACGGAGAACATGCCTGCCCGGTTCTTCGGGGATCCACAGCCCGAGTTGGAGGATTGCACAACGGAAAGATCTTCGATTGTTTCCACGTCCGACGATGAGGAAACCGCCCCCATGCGACCCCTGGGCGAGGTGGAAAAGCGAGTGGTGGTGATGGTCACGGCGCGCCTTCTGATAGAGGCCCACCCGGGCAGGGCCGCAGTGAGCAACGAGCTTGCGCGACTCGCCGAAGATATCGCGTACAAGGCGGACGGCTTGCTGGAGGATATCCCCGACGGGCTGCGCATCTACCTGGGGTTGCCCCACTCCTCCATGGAGGATGCCATTTTGGGCCTGCGACTCGCCAGCGATCTCATGGACGCCACCCGTGCCGTATCGCGGGATCACAGGCTCCGCATCGATGCCTCCGCGGCGGTCAACCGCGGGTTCGTGTCGTGCAGGCGCGTCCGATCGACGGAGCAGCCCTCGTTCAAGCCGGAGCCCGGGTTGACCAGCATGTCCTCGAACCTCCTCGCGTCGGCGGACGTCGGGGAGATCGTGGCCGGCGGAGGGGTCTACCGCCTGACGAGGAGGGAGTACAACTTTTCGGCGCCAAAAAGCTCGATCGCCGGCGAGGACGCCCCCGTGGATGCGGTGGGTTTCAAGGTCTACCGGGTGGAGGGCGCCAGGAGCCGACGGGAGCGGAGCCAGCCGCGAAAGGACTCGGGCGCTTTTCTCGGACGCGACCTGGAGATCGGACGGCTTCGTGACGCCATGGACCAGGCGTTCGGGGGAAAGGCGCGCTTCCTCAAGGTCGTCGGGGAACTCGGCATCGGCAAGTCGCGGCTCGTGCGACGGTTTCTCGAGGATCGCGCGAGGAAGGGCTCTGCTCCGCTCGCCAGCGAGCTACAGCAGGGTGGCACGATGTTGGAAACCCGCGTTAACCCCATCCCGGCCTTCCCCTGCGAGGGGAAGGGGAAGTTGTTGGAAACCCGCGTTGACCCCATCCCGGCCTTCCCCTGCGAGGGGAAGGGGAAGTTGTTGGAAACCCGCGTTATAGAGGTGGAGAGCCTTTTCGTCGAGCGGTACAGCCCCCTTGCCACGGTGGCGGCCGCGATACGCGCGACCCTGGACATTCGCGACGACGGGCCGGTCTCCAACCTGGAGGAAATCCTCGAGCCGGTGCTGGGAAGCTCACCTCACTATCTCAAGCGGCAGGGGTTGCTCTTTTCGGAGGTTTTAAGCTCCCCGGATCGGACATGGGCCTCGGCGGACGGGCGCCAGCGGGATCTGATCCGTCGCGTCGGCTTCGGGCTCGGGGTCCTGCTCTCACGGGTCTGCGCACACGGCGGCGCCGTCCTCGTGATAGAGAACGCTCACTGGATGGACGGCCAAAGCGCGGACGTGCTCGCCGAGCTGGCTAGCCTGGACAGCGAGCTCCCGATCCTGGTGCTCCTCCTGGGACATCGGGAGACACTCTCGGATCGCGCGATAGCCGGTCTGGAAAAGCTCGAGGTGGCGGAGCTGCCGGACCCGTTGATCAGGCGGCTGGTTGTCGAGCAACTCGGCGCCGGCAAGGACATGGAGGTCATCTCGGATCAGATAACCGGTCGCGCCCAGGGCAATCCCTTCTTCGCAGGCGAGATCATCGAGTCCCTGATCGAGCGCGGAATCATCACCCCGGTGACGACGGCATCCGATGGCGCCGACGGGATCAAGTATCGCCAGACCAGGCCCGGGGCGATCCGGCTTCCTACAACAATGGAGGGGCTCGCGGCGAGCCACATCGACGCCCTCGGACCCCTGGACCGGACCACCCTCCGGGCGGCATCCGCCATCGGCGCCGTCTTCACCATCGAAACCCTGCGCGGACTGGTGGGCAGGACCGTGCAAAAGGAGGTGAGATCCCTGGTGGAGCAGGGCTTCCTGGTGGAAATGTCCTCGGATGAGGGCACCGCGACGACCTATCGTTTTCACAAGCCCATGGTGCGAGAGGCGGCCTATGGAGGCCTGTCCAGGGATGACCGGCATCGCATCCACCGGGCCATGTCCGAAGAACTCATCACCCGGGGAAATACGGGCGAGGCGGTTCCCTTCGCGCGTATAGCCTGGCACCTGGAGCACGGCTCCGATCGAACCAGGGCGGGGGAGTACTACCTCAAGGGGGGCGAGGCGGCCATGGATGTCTACTCCAACCGACGCGCCCTGCGGCTCTTCGACAGGGCGCTCGGCCTGTTGCCGAGAGGCTCCCATGAGCGGTTCGAGGCCCTGTCCCGGCGCCAGCGTTGCCTCCAGGATCTCGGTCACCACGCGGATCGAAAAGAAGCGATTCGGGAAATGATCGCCCTGGCAGACGATCTTGAGAACCTGCATCTGCAAGCCGAAGCAGCGAACCGCATGGCCCAGCTCCAGTATGACATGGCGGATTTCGAAGACTGCGCCGAAACGATATCCCGGGCTCTGGAGCTCGGGATGATCGCCGACAACCCGATGGAGCAGATACAGAGCTTGAGGCTCCTGGCCTACGTCTCCATCGAGGTGAGCGACATGGGCAGGGCGCTCGATTGCTGCAACCGCGCCCTCGCGATCATCCCCCGGGATCGCGGCGGCTTGTACTCCAAAGGCCGCATCCTCGGCATCAAGGGTCTGGTATTTTTGCACCAGGGCGACCTGGAGCGATCCCCGTCGTGTCTGGCCGAGGCCCTGGTGATCCTCCGTCGTTTGGGCAGGCGCAGAAACGAGTCCACCGTGCTCAGCAACCTGGCGCTCCTGGCTCAGGCCCGTGGCGACCTCGTCGAGGGGATCGACTTTCTCGAGCGGGCTATCCTCATAGATCGGGCGAACCGCGACGTGAGCGCCCGCGGCCGCAAGCTCGTGGCCACCGGGTGGATAAACGTGGAGATGGGGGACTTCGACAGCGGCCGAGCGCTCCTCGAGGAGGGCAGGCAAATCTGCCAGGAGAACCGTGAGTCCATGGGAGAAGTGGAGGCCGATCTGGGGATGGCCAATCTCTACCTGGCCGTGTCGGATCCAGAGGGCGCCCACGATATCCTCGACGAGGTGGCGGGCCGAGGGGTCGTCTCGCGAAGTCGGATTCTCCTCACGCGTCACCGGCAGTTGCTGTCCCGAACCATGCTGGATCTGGGAGATCCGGACGGCGCCCTGGAGTCGGCGAACGAGGCCGAGGACATGGCGCGAAGGGCCGGGATGACCGGGGAGGTAGTACACGGTCTCATCCACCGAGGGCTCGCCCTTTTACGCGCGGGCAGGCCGCGCGAGGCGCTCGCGGCGACCGACGAGGTGGAGGATCTCATTGAGGAGCTCGGCGGGGTGAGGCGCTCGGAAATGATCTGGTACCACCGGGCGCGAATTCTCCACGGCGCAAGGGAGCCGGACCTCGCTGCGCGAGCGCTGGCAAGAGCGAGAGCGGAGATGGAGCGTAAGAGAGCCCTGATCACCCGGACGCGCCATAAGGCGTTCTACGACAATCACCCGCTAATCGAAGCGATCATCGGGGGATTGCCCGATTGAGAATTGAAGGGCCATGGATTATCTGGCAACCCACCGCCTATCGGTGTAAACCGGTTTCGACGTAACCAGCGAAAAAAGCCGGGAGAAAACACGCCATGCAGGAAAATATGATCTTCGTTATCGGCCCTCCGCGATCGGGCTCGACGATGCTCCAGCGAATGCTCGGGTCCCATTCGGACATCTACACGCACCCGGAGTCTCACATCGTCACGCCGCTGGCCCACCTGGGCTATTTCAATAACGTGGACAAGGCGCCCTTCGATCACATAAACGCGGCGGCCGCCGTTCGCGAGTACGTGGATGATCTGCCGGGCAAGGAAGAGGACTACCTCGACGCGTGCCGGGCGTACCTGGACGTGTTGTACGGTCGCATGCTGAAAAAGAGCGGCGCCGTGATGATGCTCGACAAGACCCCAGCGTACGGCCTGGTGTTGCCGTTCCTCTCCGCGGTCTACCCCAAGGCCAAGTACATAGTCCTCACCCGCCATCCGCTGGCGGTGCTCTCCTCCTACGCCAACTCTTTTTTCGAGGGCGACATGGATGCGGCCGTGGAGTTCAATGACATCCTCGGACGATACGTTCCCGCCATGGCCGATTTCCTGCGCGCGGACAAGGTGGCCTTCCATCAAATACGCTACGAGGATCTCGTCAAGGAGCCCGAGGCGCGGATGGCGGAGATCTTCGAGTTCCTCGGGCTGCCCAACGAGGAGGGCGCGGTGGACTACGGAAAGCACGACCACGTGGTCAAGAGCTACGGAGATCCCAAGGCGAGCCGGGAATCGAGGCCGACCACCAAGTCCGTGAGCGCGTGGGCGGTGGACCTGGCCGACGACGAGCACAAGCTGGAAATCGCAAGGCGGATGGTGGAGCCGCTCGATCCGAAGGACGTGGAGATCTGGGGTTATGACAAGTCGACCCTGTTCGACAAGGTGGCGGAGGCGAAGGGCGAAAAGCCGAAAAAAGACAAGAAATGGAAGTGGAATTCCTACCGCATGAAACGGAAGATGTTCATGTCCCTCAAGAAGGATATCCACACAAGCGCGCGGGGCCGCTTCATAAAGCGCGTCAAATATTTCTGCGATGTATTGCTCAGGGAATGATTGCACATTCGTCGGCGCGGCCTTAAAATTCAGAAATGACAAAGAGACAGCCTGCGGTGGCCGGGTTCTTTTACCCGGGTGCGAGGGACTCCCTTCTGCGCGAGGTGGACGGCTACCTGAGGGCGGTCGAAGATCCCGTCGAGGCAAAGATGGTGGTGCTTCCCCACGCGGGATACGTCTATTCGGGGCCCACGGCGGGGGCGACCCTGGCGATGGTGAACGTGCCCAAGAGGGTGATCCTTCTGGGACCCAAGCACCGGCGGTCGGGCGCGCGAGGGGCCGTGCCCGCGGCGAACGAGTGGAGCTTTCCTTTTGGAAATGTGCCGGTGGATCGGGAGCTGGCGGACCTCATTGTCGATCACACGGATCTCGAATCGGACGATCTCGCCCACCGGGACGAGCACTCCCTGGAAGTCCTGGTTCCGTTCTTGTGGAGGCGCAACCCGGATCTCGCACTGACCCCGGTGGCCCTCGGAGTACACGACCTGGATGAGCTGAAAGCCATGGGCGAGGGCATCGCCGGGGTCATCTCGGGTCTGGACGAGCCCGTGCTCATCGCCGCGTCCACGGACATGTCGCATCAGATTCCCATCGACGAGGCGAAGCGGATGGATCAGATGGCCGTCGACAAGATCCTCGCGCTCGATCCGGAGGGCCTCTACGACACCGTCTTCGCCAACGATATATCGATGTGCGGCGTGATCCCCACAACAGCGGCTCTCTTCGCGGCCAACGCGTACGGGGCTTCAAAAGCAAAACTCGTCAGGTACTCCACCTCCGCGGACGCCACCGGGGACACCTCCAGCGTCGTCGGTTACGCGGGGATCATTGTGAAGTGAACGGTTGGGGTGATCAATCGGCCTGAGCGGGCATGGTGTCGGCCTTTTTTTCGGCCTCTTTTGCGGCCTCTTTCTTCATCTTCTTGCGAACTTCTTTCGCCTCGTCGTCGAGGAGCCAGGTCTTTTGCAGAGCCTTTAGAACGATGGACAGCTCGCGCATGGTGATGATCATCTCCCGGCTCATGGCGGGGATCTCCGGCCCGATCTTGGCCATCTGACTTGCCAGCATAGCCATGTTGTCGATGAGCCCCTCTAGCTTCTCCGCGTCCGTGAGCTTATCCATGGACGTGAGCATTCGGTCCATGCGACCGTCGTTCATGAGCCTGTTGGCCCCCGCGAGGGTCGCCTGGAGCTCGCCCCCCTCTTCCACCATGCTGTCCAGGTTCTTCGCGGTGACGTTCAACTGGTCGATCATGGCGAGGACCTTGTCCGGCTCGAATGTCTTGCTCATGTTGCGCATGACCTTCTTCATGTTGGGATCGTTGAACACCTTGTCCGCCCCGCGGAACGTGCGTCTGAGCGCCGGATCCTTGATCAGGTCGGCCATGGGCTCGTTTATCTCGCCGAGCAGGTAGTTCACCTTCTCCATGGTGGGTCCGAGCTGGTCGAAGGCCTCCACCATGCGCTCCATCCGGTTGTTCTCCTCCAGCTTTTTGAGCAACACCTCCAGGGAGCTTACCGCCCGATCCATGGTCTCCAGGTAATTGCCCAGATCCACCGCCGCCACCGCGTCGAGGATATCGAGTGGCTCGTCGACCGCTATGGTCGCTCCGGGCGGGAGCTTTTCGCCCTTTTCCAGGGGGGACTCGAGCTGGATCCTCTTCTCGCCGATCCCCAGCAGTCTGCGAATCACCGCCTTGCTCCCCCGTTGAACCCTAAAGGCGTGCTCCTCGAGGATGACCAGTTCAACGTCGATGCGGTTGTCGTCCATGATGGTCAGATTCCCGATTTCGCCCACCTCGATACCGGACAGCAGGACCGGCGATCCGGGCCTCAACCCCTCGCCGCGCATCACGTATGTGTGAAAGGTAACCCTCGCGGCAAACCACTTGTTCTGTATCGCCGCACCCACCACGAACACGATCACCAGCGCCACCGACATGACGAGAAATAGCCCGGCCATCCGCTCGCGGTATGTGAGATGTATCTTCAACCTTGCGCTCTCCTCAAGCGATTCCCTTGTCGTGCAGACGTGAGTATCTGATTATCTCGCCGCCCTCGTTACCGAACCATTCTTCAAACTCGGGATTTCTACGAGAGAGGCATATCGCCACAGCCGCGTCAACCGTCTTTCGGTAGTCGCGGAATCTCGACCACGCTGTCCCCCTGCCCCGATCCATCTCCCAGTCTCCTATCCCCTCGAGCACCAGCCACCGGGGTCGCAGGACCATTGCACGAGCCAGGCACGCGCGCCAGCGGGTCGCGCCGTCCACGTTATGGGGAAGCATGTTCGCCACATTGTCCAGGGCGAACTCATCGAGGCAGCGGTCGATGCGGGTCTCCTCGTCCTTGATGGAGAGGTTGCCGTGAACGGACACGGGGAGGGCGATGTTTTCCTTGATGGTACGGTTCGACAGGAGGCCTCCGTAGCCCTGCACGAACCCCAACCGTACCCTCAGGCGCTGTACGTCGCGGTAGCTGAGCTTGTTGACGTTTTCGTCCAGGATCTCCACCGTCCCCTGCTCGGGGGAGGAGAGGCTCGCAAGGATTCGCGACAACCGGCCCGACGGATCGATAGAGGGATCGGGTCCATCCGGGATCAGCGCCACTCCCTGTCCCTCGTAAAGCCTCAAGGATTCGACGGACCAGGAGACTGGCCCGGTGTCGAACCAGATGCCGTCTGTTAGTCTGAGGATCGGGGTCTCGTTCTCGTTTTGGTTCAAAACATGCCCCCCATCATCGTTCCCATGCCCGAGTACATGATCATCGCCGCGGATATCACCCCGTACAGAACGACCAGGAAGACCAGCGCGTTGAGTGAGGCCTTGGATACGGCCACCGGGACCTCGTTGGAGGAGCGCCCCACGGCCATGCCGTGGTAGCAGGCGATCAGGAATATACCGGCGCCGCCCACCAGCACCTTGACTGTGAGCCCGATGATATCCGCCGGGGTCACCGCGGAGAACACGGACCGGAAGAAGACGCTTGCGGGAATCGAGACAAGGAACTGGGCTACCAGAAAGCCGCCGAGCAGGGCTACTGTGTCGAACAGAATGTTGAGCCCGAACACGGAGATCACCCCTCCGAAGATGCGTGGTGTGATGAGCTGGCGAATGGGGGACAGGCCCATGGCCTCTATGGCCTCTATTTCCCTTTGCACGCGCATGACACCGAGCTCCGCCGAGATGGCGGTCACCGATCGCACGATGACCACCCCGCCCGTCAGTAGCGGTGCCACCTCCCGGAAGACCACTATCGTTATCATCCTGCCCAGGTTTTCCGCTCCTGACAGGGCGCCGAACCCGCCGATTCCCGCGACTATGGCGAAGGCGCCCACCCCCAACGCAAGCGTGGCTACCGGTCCCGCCGCCTGCACGCCGGTGAAGTAGATCTGGAGAAACACCTGGCGCAGGAAATCCCGCTGGCCGATATCCCGGTTGGTCCAGACGACCTTGATGGACAGGTAGAACAGGGCGATGAGCATGAAAAGGTACTGCAGCAGCCCCAGAAACGCCGATCCTATCCTGTCCAGAAAGCGCACCGATGATCCTCCAACGAGTCGCGAAACGCCTAGAGATCCTCGTCGAGCGATATCCCTACGCGGCTGAGCATAGTGGTCCTCCTTGGGCGAACGACTGATGATCGATGAAAACGGACGCCGGGGCAACCCCCGCCTGGGGCCACATTCGGTGCCAGTCACTTTTTTTTCTCTCGGCGGGCGAATTTTAGCAACTTTTTCGGCGAGCGACCGATAAGAGGGTTATGGCGCGAAGAATCAGGGTCTGGAAGGAAAACGGAATGTATCACGCAACGCTCGGGTGCGTTGTCAGGATGTTTCTCCTGAAGCCGTCAAAAAAAGTCAACATCATCATAGGCTCGAGCCTGGGAAGAGCCCTGAAGCTGCACCCGATCCTGCTGCACAGCGCAACCACCAATATCAACCACCTGGAGCTTATTTTCTCCATCGGCGAGGGACAAACCGACAACGTCAGCCCATTTCTGCGCGAGTTCGCCGGGCGCGCGGCCAGGGAGTTCAACCGGCTATACGGGCGAGAGGGGCACTTCTGGGCATGCCGCGCACGGGTCGAGGAGATAACGAGCGACAACAAGGCGGAGAAGCTACTCGGCTACGGAGCGTGCAACACGGTCAAGGACGGCCTCGTGGAAAAGGCGAGCCACTGGAAAGGCTTCTCAACGACCGAGGTGCTCTCTCGGGGTGGCCGACTCGTGTTCAAGTACATCGACCGGACCCTCTGGTGGAAAAATGGCGCCGGCCGCCGTGATGTCGACCCGTCGAAATACACGAAGAGTACAGAGGTCGTTCTTCACCCGTTGCCCGGTTGGGCGAACCTCTCTCCGGAAGCGCGGCAGGCGCGGTTTCGCAGCATCGTTCGCGATCACGAAGAGCTGGCGCGTAAAGAGCGTGAGGCAGAGGGGATAACGAGCGTGAAGGGAATGGCGCGAATCGAGCGGGAGAGCCCGTTTTCAAAGCCGGCCCGTCCCCGGGAGCGGACGCCACAGCCTCTTTGTCACGCGGACACGGCAGAAGATTACGAGGCGTACAAGGCGGAATACAAGGAGATCGTGAAGGCCTATCGTATGGCGTCGGCGGCTTTTCGCTCTGGATGTTTCGACGTGGAGTTCCCGCCGGGAACGTTCCGCCCACCGCTTGTCACGGAATTCAAGCTCACGGCCTGACCGCCGGCAGTTCCAAGCCCCTCGATAGCGGACCTCTTCGCCCCGGTGTGTGCGGACTCGTCTCCACGACATCCAAACAACGATGGAGAGTCATTCTCACGGCGATTTCGCAACCTCGGCGGACGAATACAACCGCCCGCGCCTCTCCAAAACATTCTCGGAGCTGCGATAGAGTCGACGCAACCGCACTCGAACATGCCGGTCCCTCGATAATTAAAATGTGCCTGGCACTGACCATGGCAGGCACTGACCATGGCAGATACCTAGAAATCACCTACTTAAGGGTATAGATCGCGATTGGGGAGGGGAAAATGTCTTTTAGTTACCAGTCCCGCAGGGCTTTCGGGATCTCCCCGATTTCGGGGTTCTCGTCCTGGGCGAGGGACCAGAGGCCCACCAGGGGAACCGTACGTCCCATTAGCACCACCTCGGTGTAGCGGCGCAGCACTTCTGTGAACGGTCGATTCAGGGTAAATCCTCCGGAGAGGTAGAGCTTGTCGGGTTTGCCGGTGAAATCGAAGCAGTTGCGGGCCAGGCCGTGGACAAAGCGGCCGATGGCTTTCCGTGCGCTCTCCCCTGCGGAGACCTGATCCATGATCCGTTCTATGGCGTAGGTGCCGCAGGTGACGGGGGTCCATCTGTCCTCGACCTCGATGGCGTCCCAGTCGATGTCGTAAAACTTTCCGAGCATCTCCAGGGTGGCCCCGGTGGCGGAAGCGCAACCCACGGACCAGTCGAGCTTGACCGGTCGACGGCCGGCAAATGCGACCAGCTTGGCGTCCCGGGATCCCAGATCCAGCACCGTGAAATCGTCATCGTCCACCAGAGCCAAGGCGCCGCTGGACAGCGCGATGAGATCGTTTTCGAATCTCTGTGATCGGTTTCGCGCGGTGTGGCCCGTGCCCCAATCGAAACGAAGATCGCCCGCGGCCAACTCCCTCGTGGGAACGATCTTCACGGAGTCGTCACCTGCCGTGAAGAGCTTGCTCCACGACGATCCCGCGTCGCCGAACTTCATGTCTTGACCTCGGAGAGCCGAATAAACGCCTCGATCTTGGCCATGGTGGCGGCGCTCAGTGTGTCGTGCACGTCCACGTACATGCCCCGGTGCTTGTGGGCCAGGTGTTTCGCGAGCATGGATTTGGCGCAGAAACCCTGGCTGAAGAAGACGATGGGAAGACCTTCGGGAACGGCGGTCTCCAGATCCGGATCAGCCGGGCGCCCCTGCTCCACGCAGCGGGTCCAGCCGAAGACGTGAGTGGTTTCGGGAAAGAGATCGAGCACCTCTATCGGGTGGGGCGGCGTTCCCCAGAAGCCGTGGGTGGGCTCGCACCGATCGGCTATTGCCCGACGTTGCTCGTCGGAGGTGAGCGGCTCGATAATGGCTTCCATCGTGCGGACGATCCTCTTTTTCAGAGAACCTCTCGACTCGCAAAGCAACGGGGCGCCGGGATCTTTGCAACCTTCGTTTACTGTGACGACGACCTCCACGCCGGTGATCTCCTCCACGAGCCGCGCGGCGAACCTGCCCGCGTCGCATTTCTCCGGCCCGGTGGCCGCGACCACGCAGTGAATCCTGTCTCCCAGGGCGGATGCGTTGTCGACGCAGTTACGGATGATATGGCAAAACGCATCCGGCACCGCGCCGCTTTTTTTTGCGTCATAAAACACGTCCATATCAAAGAAGGTCGCGCCATCGAAACGTTGGGATGCTTTCTCCAGATCACGTTTGGGAGGAGCCCCCCAGAAGCCGATGACCTTGTGGTTGCCGGCTATGATCTCGGACAGGGTCTTGCGATTGAGCAGCATCGCCCGGCTAGAGCTTTTCCTTGAGAGCCCGGGAAACCTTCACGGCACAGTGCTTGGGACCGCACATGGAGCAGTAGTCGGCCTTGATGTCCTCGGGTCGGACGTGGGACTCGGAGTGCATCATCCGGGCCCTCTGAGGATCCATCGACAACTCGAACACCCGGTCCCATTGGAAGGCGACCCTCGCCCTGGAGAGCTCGTCGTCCCGGTCCCTGGCCCCGGGCCGATGCCTGGCGATGTCCGCCGCGTGGGCGGCGATCTTGTACGCCACCACCCCCTGGCGCACGTCCTCCAGATCCGGCAGGCCCAGGTGCTCGCGCGGGGTTACGTAGCACAGCATGGACGCGCCGTTGAACGCTCCCATGGTAGCCCCTATTGCCGATGTGATGTGATCGTAGCCCGGCGCTATGTCGGTCACGATGGGCCCCAGGATGTAAAACGGCGCCTCGTGGCACCATTCGCGCTCCTTTTGCATGTTCATGGCGATCTGATCGAAGGGAACGTGGCCGGGTCCCTCAACCATGACCTGCACCTCGGCGTCGTGGCAGCGCTTCACGAGCTTGCCGAGGGTCTTCAGCTCGGCGAACTGGGCCTCGTCGCTCGCGTCCGCCAGGCAGCCGGGTCGGAGCCCGTCTCCCAGGCTGAGAGTTACGTCGTGACGACGACAGATGTCCAGGAGCCGGTCGAATTCCGAATAGAGAAGGTTCTCCCGATCGTGGTGGATCATCCACAGGGCGGTAAGGGATCCCCCGCGGCTGACTATCCCCGCGAGGCGCTCGGCGGCCATTGGCACGTGTTCCTTGAGCAAGCCGCAGTGGACGGTCATGAAGTCGACGCCCTGTTCCGCCTGTTCCTCGACAACCCCGAACAATATGTCCGGCGTGAGATTTTCCGGCTCGTCCACGCGCTCTATCGCCTCGTAGATGGGGACCGTTCCCAGCGGCGCCGAGCAGTTGTCGAGCAGTGTCTTTCTGATGTCCACGATGTACGGACCCACGGATAGGTCCATCACCGCGTCCGATCCCAGCGCCAGGCAGAGGCGTAGCTTCTTGAGTTCTTCATCCGCGCTGGACCGCACCGGGGATCCGCCGATGTTCGCGTTTATCTTGCAGGTGACCGCGTCCCCTATCCCCTGAGGATCGAGAGTATCGTGGTGGATGTTGGCGGGGATGACCAGCCTTCCGCGTGCAATCTCGTCACGCACCAGCTCGGGATCGATCTTTTCTCGTTGCGCCACGCGGGCCATCTCGCCGGTGATCTCCCCGGCGCGGGCGTAGTGCATCTGGGTGACGACCTCGCCTGTTCTTCCCTTTATCCGATCTTGTCGCATCTGGCGGACCTCCCGGTTGACGCAGGTTTCCAACAACTTCCCCTTCCCCTCGCAGGGGAAGGCCGGGATGGGGTGATCCCAACGGTTATATATGATCGGTAGGTTGTTTGCGCAACATGGACAGAAAACCGCTGATGATCCGTCCTGTGACACCCCAGATGACGTAGTCGCCCACGAAATAGCGATGGTCTTTGAAGCGGGCTCCCTTGTGCTCCAGTATCTGCATCATGTGGTTGGCGGGATTGCGCAGGGTTGAGAAGGACGCCTCGAACACCTCCGCGACCTCACGGGAATCCGGGGTCAGCTCGGCCTCCCTCGAAACGAATCCCACAACGGGTGTGATGACGTATCCCGTGGTCGTCACGCTGTCGTCCAGCAGGCCCACCACCTCCACCAGATTGGGCTCCAGGCCGATCTCCTCCATCGCCTCCCGCAGCGCCGTTTCGGCTATGTCTCGGTCTTCGGGCTCGACGGCGCCGCCGGGGAGAGATACCTGGCCCTTGTGCGCGGCCACGGTCATGGTGCGTCGAGTCAGGATGAGGTGCGGTTCCCCGTCCCGATCGACGATGGGCAGAAGAACGGCGGATCTGGTGAGATCGGTTCGATCGAGGATAACCCTATCGGCCCTCATCGCCTGGATCACCCGCTCCTTGAACCGGTCGAACGCATCGCCCATGACGTGGACTTCAGCACAAAAATGCGCGCGCGGTACATGACAGTCGTCACAAAACAAAAGAGGTCGCGAGAAGGAAAGCGGCCTGACCCCTTGCACGAGCCATCTTGTATTCATTCATCAACATCCATATAAGGAGCCCCTGTAACGGGGGAAACGCACGTTGACCCCATCCCGGCCTTCCCTTACGAGGGGAAGGGGAAGTTGTTGGAAACCCGCTTTTGGAGGAAGCCCTTGGCCGAACTACGTTTCCGCAGGATGATCTCCGCGAGTCACAGACTCGAGCGCCTGCTCGGGGAAAACGTGTACCTCCTGTTGCTCGCCGCCATCGTGGGCGTGATGGGCGGTTTCGGCGCCGTGCTTTTTCGGTGGCTCATCACCACGTTCAACGATTTTTTCTTCCCCATGGGATCGTCCATCGAGGTGCTTGAGGCTTTGCCCTGGTACTACAAGGTCATCCCCCCCGCCGTGGGCGGATTGGTCGCAGGGCCGCTGGTCTATTTTTTGGCCCGCGAGGCCAAGGGTCATGGGGTGCCCGAGGTGATGAACGCCGTCGCGAACAGGGGCGGCCGGATCCGCCCCCGGGTGATGCTGGTCAAGATCCTCGCGTCGGCAATAACAATCGGTTCCGGCGGATCGGTAGGCCGCGAGGGTCCCATCGTGCAGATCGGATCCGGGTTGGGCTCGACCCTCGGACAGCTGCTCGGTTTCGAGGGCAAGCGTCTGGTGGTGATGCTCGGGTGCGGAGCCGCGGCTGGGATGGCCGCCACGTTCAACGCCCCAATCGCCGGTGTGTTTCTCGCGATCGAGGTGATCATCGGCTCGGCTTCCATCAGCATCTTCAGCCCCCTGGTGGTGGCTTCCGTGATGGGCACCATCGTGGCGCGCATGATGTTCGGCAACGAGCCGGCGTTCCTCAACGTCCCGGAGTACGCCCTGGTCAATCCGCTGATCGAGCTCCCCCTCTACATTGTGCTCGGAGTGTTGGCGGGGCTGGTGGCCGTGTCGTTTACGAGAGGGGTCGGACTCCTGGAGGATCTCTGGGAGAAGGTTCCCGTCCCGGGATGGATCTCGGCTGCCGTCGGCGGCGCCATTGTCGGCGGCATGGCGGTGATGTTTCCGCAGGTGCTCGGCGTCGGCTACGAGAGCATCAACCTACCCCTTCAAGGAGGGGGAGTCATCTGGGTGTTCGCGGCGCTGGTGCTCGTGAAGATCCTGGCCACCGGGACGTCCCTCGGATCGGGCGGATCGGGCGGTATCTTCGCCCCCTCCCTGTTTATCGGCGCGAGCCTCGGGGGCGCCTTCGGCCTGGTGGTGGAGATGGCGTTCCCCGGTCAGACCGCCCACGCGGGCGCGTTCGCTCTCGTGGGGATGGGGGCGGTCGTGGCCGCGACCACCCACGCGCCGGTCACCGCAATACTCATCTTGTTCGAGCTCACCAGCAACTACACAATCATCCTGCCGCTCATGTTTGCGTGCATCATAGCCACGGTCCTGGCCTCGCGCGTGTTCTCCCCCTCCATCTATACGATCAAGCTCCTCAAGCAGGGCGTGCGCCTGCGGGGATCCACGGAGACCGAACTCATGCGCGTCACCAAGATACGCCGGCTCCTGCGCCCGTTCCCCGAGACGATGGCCCCCGACACTCCCATCAGCCAGGTTATGCGAAAAGCCCTGGACGGCTCGATGGCCCACCAATACGTAGTGGACAAGGGGGATAAACTGCTGGGTGTGATCACCCTGCGTAGCCTCAAGACCATCTTCGGCGAGACGGGCCTGGAGGATGCCATGCTGGTGGCCGCGGACGTGATGAAATCTCCGGTGACGGCCGTGTCCCTCGACGACACGCTCGACGTGGCCATGGCGCACATCTCACGCCTCGATACGGAGATGATCCCCGTGGTGAACAGCGAGCAGCGCCTGGTCGGGAGCGTCACGCGGCACGACGTCCTCGTGTTTTTCGAGCACGAGATCCTCAGGGATGGCGGCTTCGGAATGGAGTTCGTGCCGGACGGCCACCCCGAGGAGGCGAAGTTCGTGGAGTTGCCGGAGGATCACACGGTCATGGCTGTCAAGGTGACCGACTTCCTGAACGGCAGGACCCTGCGTGAGCTGGATTTGCGGGCGACCGCCGGGTTGAACGTAGTCGGGATACGACGCAGCACCCCCGAGGGCGTGGAGCGTGTTTCGCCGGAGCCGAATCGCAAGCTCGTCAAGGGAGAGGTCCTGTTGGTGGTGGGCGACAAGGTGGCCATCGACAGCTTTACAAAAGCGATTTCCATGTGACACACGGGCAGGAGGCTTAGCGCATGAAACAGTCTCAGGGTTCGCTGGACATTCACACGGACGGAAATGGCCTCGTCGACGTTACCTCCCGAATAGAGGGGTGGCTGCGTGAGCAATCTATCTCCACCGGACTGCTCACCGTCTTTATCCGTCACACCTCCGCCTCGCTGACGATCTCGGAAAACGCCGACCCGGACGTCCTGACGGATCTGGAATCGTTTTTTAAAAGGACCGTTCCGGAGAATCCCAAACACTATTCGCACACTGCGGAAGGCCGGGACGACATGCCCGCCCACATCCGGTGCGCCCTGACGGACGTACAGCTATCGATCCCCGTCACGGGGGCTAAGTTGGCTCTGGGAACCTGGCAGGGCATTTATCTCTACGAACACCGGGCGAGGCCACATCAAAGACGTCTGGTGCTGCACCTGATCGGCGAGTAGGGGATACCGGCATAGCTTCACGCCAACAAGAAACCATCGCATTATCGATTTTTGTAGTACCATGTTAATAAGGATCAATTCCTTTACACTATTATAGGTTGCTCCTTTCGCCATCAATATGGAGGCCTTGTCATGGCGCGCTTGATACTTGTTTTAACCCTCATTTCATTTCTTTTCATGTTGCTGGTGCGTTGCAACACCGGGCCGATCAGCCCGCCGCCGGACCACAGCGGCTACTCGGATTCCGACACGGATTCCGATTCCGACGCTGATTCCGACACGGATTCCGATGGCGACACGGATTCCGACACGGATTCCGATTCCGACACGGATACGGGCACGGACACCGATACGGACACCGACACCGATACGGACACCGATACGGACACCGATACGGATACCGATACGGACACCGATACGGACACGGACACCGAGGTTGACGGCGGACCGGACGGCGGCTAGAACGGCGGTATGGACTCATCCCGACAATGAAGGGAATCGATTGACTGGCTTATTTCTTTTTTTTTGGTAAAAGATGTTTTACAGACGAACAACCTTGATTGACTAAATGGCATTTGGGAAGTGTTCATCCGACCTTCCCAAGAGAAAGGAACGAGAAATGAAACTTTGGAAATTATTGATCTTGTGTGTTCTGCCACTCGCCCTCGCACTGGGTTGTGACGACGGCGGCAGCAAAGCCGATGCGGGTACCGACGCCTCCACCGACGTGGACACCGACACCGACGTGGACACCGACACGGATACCGACACCGACACGGATACCGATGTCAGTACCAGCTGCGCCGATGCCATTCCCATGGACACTGCGGGAAACTTCGTCCAGTCGGATCTGGAGCAGATCGACGACATCGACTACTATTCAATCACGCTCGCCGCGGGGGATTTCGTTGTGCTCTTCACCAACCTCCACGAGGGTGACACCACCCCGGAGCTGCTCGATCCCGTCATCACCCTCTGGACCGAGGACGGAAGCACCCTCCTGGCCACCGCTGACGATCAGGTTCCGCGTACGGACATGGACGCCGAGCTCATCTACCGCGCGGTGACCGCCGGCACCTACTGCGTGGCCATCGAAGGTTGGGAGAATTGGGCCGATTCGACCGTCGGCAACACCACCAGCTGGTACTACTCCATGGCCGCCCTGCTCATGGACCCGGCCATTTCAAACTGGACCACTGATTACCTCCACCCGGAGGCCGAGACCAACGACACCATCGCCGAGGCCAACGCCTTGACCCTGGCCACTAGCACCAGCAGCGACGCCACCTTCGGCCGCGCCTACGGTGACCTCGGCGGCGCCACCGACGTGGACGTCTTCACCTACACGCTTCCGGCGGCGGCCGTCAGGACCTCCATCGGTTTCTACAAGCCCTTCGGCGCCGGCGCTTCCAACGTGCAGGGTCATGGCTCTACGCTGACCAACGGCAAAGTCACGCTCACCGACGCGAGCGAAAACGTGATTTCCACCCTCGACGTCAGCTTCGACGGCGCGGACTGGGTATCCCCCAAATCTCCGCCGGACGCCAACATACCCCTGCCCGGCGGCACCGAGGTCTTCGTGCACTTCGAGGGCGGCACCGGCTGGACCCCGGGCGCCAACGATTTCTACGTGCTCGAGATCGTAAACGATACCGCCGACTCCACCATGGAGACCGAGGCAAACAACGACACGTCCACCGCCGACACGACGACCTTCGTCGCCAACACCTCCGGCGGCGAGTCCGGCTACGTGATGGGCATCGTCGATGTCGCGGGCACGGACGTTGACTACTGGACGTTCGATGCGCTGGCCGGCGAGGAGATCGCCCTGGCATGCGGCGCCGCCAGCACCGGCTCCGGCCTCGTGGACGCGTACTTCGCTATCCATAATGCCTCCGATACGATGCTTCAGGAGCAGACCGAGGTCGGCTACAACGGCATTCTATGGAGCAGCGCCTCCGGCGCCGCCCTGCCGGCCATCGACGTGACCGCGGACGCCACCTACTACCTGGTGATTTCGGCCGCGAGCCAGAGCGCCGCCATGTCCGCCAACCATTACCGCTGCGGCATCCACAGGGTCATCCCGGAGTAACCCAGCAGCCCAAGAGCGCCCAGGCAGCTTCGCTCTCCCCTTCCCGAAGGGCAAAATCGTGGTATCATTGCCGCTCAACAAGCATTGAGGAGGAAATGTGATGAAGTATTTCTGGTTTATTTTGTTGGCCATGGGCCTTGCCCTTGACGTCGGTATGCTCGCTTGCTCCAGTAACGACGATGGCGCTTCCGACAGCGACTCCGACAGCGATTCCGACAGTGACAGTGACAGCGACAGTGACAGCGACACCGACACGGACACCGACACGGACACCGACACGGACACCGACACGGATACGGACACCGACACTGATACGGATACTGATGTCCCTACCGGATGCGACCTTGCCGTTCCCATGGACACGGCGGGAACCTTCGTCGCCTCCAATCTGGCTACGCCCGACGAGATCGACTACTACTCAATCACGCTCGCTGCGGGGGATTTCGTTCAGATCTTCACTGACATCCACGTGGACGACACCACCCCGGAGCTGCTCGATCCTGTCATCACCCTCTGGACCGAGGACGGAACCACCCTCCTGGCCACCGCCGACGACCAGATTCCGCGTGTGGATATGGACAGCGAGCTCATCTACCGCGCGCCCACAGCAGGCACCTACTGCGTGGCCATCGAAGGTTGGGAAAACTGGAGCGGTCAGACCGGCGTCAACACCGACTGGCAGTACATCATTGCCGCCTTGCTCATGGACCCGGCCCAGGCCGGCTGGACCGCCAATTTACTCAACCCGGAGGCCGAGACCAACGACACCATCGCCGCTGCCAACGCCATGACCATGGCCGTCGGCACCAGCAACGCCACCTTTGGCCGCGCTTACGGTGACCTCAGCGGCGCCACCGACGTGGACGTCTTTACCTACACGCTTCCCGGAGCGGCCGTCGCGACCTCCATCGGTTTCTACAAGCCCTTCGGCGCCGGCGCTGCCAACGTGCAGGGTCACGGCTCGACGCTGACAAACGGCATGGTCACGCTCACCACCATGAGCGGCACCGTGATTTCCACCCTCGACGTCAGCTTCGACGGCGCGGACTGGGTATCCCCCAACAATCCGCCGGACGCCAACGTACCCATGGCCGGCGGCACCCAGGTCGCCGTTCACTTCGAGGGCGGCACAGGCTGGACCCCGGGCGCCAATGATTTCTACGTGATCGAGATCGTGAACCAGACCAGCGACAACACCATGGAGGTCGAGGCAAACAACACCGCGGGCACCGCCAGCACGACAACCTTCGCCGCCAACACCTCCGGCGGCCAGTCCGGCTTCATGATGGGAACCGTCAATCCTGCGGCCACTGACGTGGACTACTGGTCGTTCACTGCATTGGCCGGCGAGGAGATCGTCCTGGCATGCGGCGCCGCCGGCAACGGCTCCGGCCTCGTGGGCGCGACCTTCGCTATCCACAATGCCTCCGATACGCTGCTTCAGACGGAGACCGAGAGCGGCTACGACAGCATTCTGTGGAGCAGCGTCTCCGGCGCCTCCATGGCGCCCATCTCAGTGACCGCGAGCGCCACCTTCTACCTGGTGATTTCGGCCGCGAGCCAGAGCGCCGCCATGTCCGCCAACCATTACCGCTGCGGCATCCACAGGGGCATCTAGCTACCCCATCCCGGCCTTCCCCTGAGGTAGGGGAAGGGGAAGATGATGGAGGCCAGCTCTAGTTAGGCGGCTTCGCTCTCATCTTTGTCCGTGGGTTTCTCCTTCCTTTCTGAAGCGGGCTTGTTGTCGGTCGTGAAAAGTCTTTCCTTCAGGGAGACCGCGATGTCGGGATGCTCCAGGAGGTAAGCCATTGCGTTTTCCCTGCCCTGGCCCATTCGTTCCCCGTCCAGGGACAGCCAGGCGCCCGCCTTGTCCACGATCCCGGCCTCGATACCCATATCCACGAGCTCCGCCTCCCGGTTTATGCCCTCTCCGAAGATGATCTCGAACTCGGCCTTTCTGAACGGGGGGGCCATCTTGTTCTTCATCACCTTCACCCGGGTGCTGTTTCCGATGGGATCATCCGAGCCCTTCTTCTTGATGGCGCCGATCCTGCGAATATCGAGCCTCACCGAGGCGTAGAACTTGAGCGCGTTTCCCCCGGTCGTTGTTTCCGGGCTGCCGAAGGTCACCCCGATCTTGTAGCGTATCTGATTCACGAAGATGATCGTAGCTCCGGTGCGATGGGTCACGCCGGTGAGCATGCGCATTGCCTGGCTCATCATCCTGGCCTGCAAGCCCACGTGGTGATCCCCCACCTCTCCGTCGAGCTCCGCCTTGGGCACGAGCGCCGCGACGGAGTCCACGACCACCAGATCCACGCACTCCGACTGGATCAGCGTGTTCGCAATCTCCAGCGCCTGTTCCCCGTGATCCGGCTGGGCCACGAGCAGCTGATCCACGTCGACCCCGAGCTTCCTGGCGTAGGTCACGTCGAGGGCGTGCTCGGCGTCGATGAAGGCGGCGATCCCGCCCGCCTTCTGGGCCTCGGCGATGGCGTGGAGGGTGAGGGTTGTCTTTCCCGAAGACTCGGGGCCGTAGATCTCGATCAGGCGACCCCGGGGATAGCCCCCGACCCCCAACGCCCGATCGATGCTCAACGAACCGGTCGAGAACGTCGGGATGTCGTCCCCCGAGGGAATATCCCCGAGACGCATCACGGCGCCTCGACCGAATTGCTTCTCTATCCTGTCCACCGTCGCGGACAACTCCTTCATTTTTTCTTTCAGATTCATGACGCTCCTTCTCTTTTCTTGAGCAGCCCGGCTATAAATCAGACCTTGCTGCGATCCAGGTTTCGGTAGCCGATTGCCTCGGCCACGTGTTGAACGCTGACCGATGTCGAATGATCCAGGTCGGCTATGGTCCGAGCCACTTTCAGGATCCGCGCGTATGCCCTTGCGGAGAGGCCGAGCCGCTCGATGGCGCGCTCGATCAATCCCCGTGCATTCCCGTCCAGCTCGCAGTATCGATGGATCTGCTTGAGGCTCATCTGACCATTTGTTCGAACGCCGCTTTTTCGGAATCGTTTCTCCTGTATCCCGCGGGCTTCGTTTACTCTGGCGCGGATGATCTTCGAGCTCTCTGCCGGAGCGCGGCCGGTCAGATCCCGGACAGCCACGGCGGGGACCTCCACGTGGAGATCGATGCGATCCAGCAGGGGCCCCGAGATCCTCGATCTATATCGCTCCACGGCGCCTATGCTGCAGGTGCAGTCCCTTTCGGGCGTACCGTAGTAACCGCAGGGGCAGGGATTCATGCTGGCGATGAGATTGAAGCTCGCCGGAAAGGTGGTCTGCCCCGCCGCCCTGGAGATGGTGATGGAGCCCTCCTCCAGCGGCTCTCTCAGCACCTCAAGGACGTGACGTTTGAACTCGGTGAGCTCGTCCAGGAAGAGGATCCCATTGTGCGCCAGGGACACCTCCCCGGGTCTCGGAGGGTTGGAGCCTCCCACCAGGCCGGCATCGGAGACCGTGTGATGGGGTGATCGAAAGGGGCGAGAGGTGACGAGGGGCTTCTTTGCGCTCGTCAACCCGAGCACCGAATGGGCGGCGGAGACCTCCAGCATCTCGTCGAAGGTCAGGGGCGGCAGGATGGTAGTGAGCCTTCGCGCGAGCATCGTCTTGCCCGAGCCCGGAGGTCCAATCATGATCGCGTTGTGCGCTCCGGCTGCGGCCACCTCCAGCGCGCGCTTGGCATGCTCCTGTCCACGCACCTCGGACATGTCGATGTCTTCCCGAACATCCCGGGGCACGGCCACCGTGGACGGGTGCGGCTCGATGGGACTCTCGCCGGTCAGGTGCATGACCGCGCAGGGCAGGTCCCGCACGGGCAGGACTTCTATCCGGGAGACAACGGAGGCTTCGGCGGCGTTCTGCGACGCCAGCATAACCTGGGAACACTTGCCGCTCCTGTCGGCCCGAAGGGCGTACGGCAAGGCGCCGGGCACGGGGCGACACCGCCCGTCGAGGCCGAGCTCGCCAATAATCATCATGTTGTCGAGTTTCCCCGGGTCCACCAGACCGACTCCGGACAGGAGACCCAGAGCTATGGCCAGATCGAAGGCCGAACCCGACTTCTTGAGATCCGCCGGAGCCAGGTTCACGGTGATCTTTCGGGGCGGAACCACGTAACCGCAGTTCGACAGGGCGGCGAGCACGCGCACCTTCGATTCCCTGACCGCCCCCTCGGGCAGCCCGACGATGGTGAAGGCCGGCAGGCCCATGGCCAGATCCACCTCCACCCGTACGATGTCCGCGCTCACCCCCGAAAGCGCGGCGCAGGTGACGGATGTTTGCATGCATCTCCTCTCGGGATGGACGCATAGCAATCCTCGTGCCTACCTGTTTGACGATTGTCCGCCACCGCTCGCCAAGGCGAGCTACGGCGTATTTGAACACTCCGCCGCCGCCCGCCGCACTCCGCCGCCGCTTTCCGGCGGAAGGTCGGACGAGGCGCTGTTCAAGTAGACAACATGGACGGCGTGGACGAGGTGGACGCTGAAAAGAAGATCGGATCTCAAGTTACTGTCCACGCAGTCCACAGTCCACCCGGTCCACTGAAGTCCACTCTGTCCACTGTCCACTCAGTTCCTTTGTAGTGGGGTCAGACACATTTGGCGGGAGTTCGTGTTATAGAAACGTCGCAACAGATGAATCGTGGAGTTGAAATGCACAGATTTTCCATACCGATCCTCCTGGCCACGGTGCTCGCTCTCGGCTGCGGAGGAGCTTCCCGAGAAGTTCGGGACGCAGTTGACAAAACGGCGCAGGCCGACGCCGGCCCACCCGACGTATCCATGGTCGTCTTCATCCTGGCCCGTTGCCCCCACTGTGCCGGCTTGCTAAAGACGTTGCTTCCGCTGAGGAAAGAGCTGAGCGACTCGGTTGCGCTTTCGTTCGCATGGATCGGCCTGATCGACGCCGAGGGCAGGGCCGATCTCTCCTACGGTGACGCGGAGGTGAAGTCGGCCGAGATCCAACTCTGCGCGGGGTTGAACTCCGCGACAGAGCAGTGGTTGGATTTTATGGAGTGCCTGTACGAGGGCGAGCGGTGGCACACCCTGCCGAAGGGATGGACCTCGTGCGCGAAGGAAGTGGGCATCGATGTTGCCGCAGTCACCACTTGCATCGACGAGGGCGATGGGGAGATCGAGCTGGAGAAGTCCATCGAGGTAGCGGCCGCGAAGGGTATCGAGGGCGCGCCGGCCCTGTTCATCAACGGTCGGCACTACATGGGCGATCATTCACGGGAGTCCATCCTGGCGCACGTCTGTCACGCCGCCGAGGTGGACGACCCTCCGGAGATCTGCTCCGGGGTGAGCCCCCTTGTGACCTTGCCCACCACCCTTCTCGTGGACCCCCGCTGCGATGATCCCATGAGTTGCGACGTCACCCGAGAGGTGGCCTTCCTCAATGTGCTTTTTCCGACTCTCGCCCTCAAGGTGGTGAACTACCCGTCACCGGAGGGCAAGCGATTGTACAAGCTCATTCGCGCGGCGGACGGCCCCCGGTATATTCCGTTGCTCATTTTCGATGAGGCGCTCGACAAGTTCCCGCGCGAAAAAGCGGCCATCGGCGAATACCTTGAGCCGTTCGGCGAGGGATATCTGATGTCCATCGGTTTGGGCTGGGATCCCACGATGGAGATCTGCGATAACGGGATCGACGATAACGAGGACGGCGCGGTGGACTGCCTGGACGAGGGATGTACGGACGTACCGGGGTGCCGCGAGGAGCAGCCCGGCAGGTTGGACATCTTCATCATGAGCAGGTGTCCATTCGCCATGGACATGATCCCGGAGGTGGCGCGCTTCGCGGGACACATGTCGGCCCACGGAGAGAAGTTAGACCTCCGCCTGCAGTTCATCGGCAACATCGAGGACGGTGAGCTCTACTCCATGCACGGCGAGCCCGAGGTGGTCGAGAATCTCCGCATGATCTGCGCCGAGCACCTCTACCGGAAGAAGAACCTGTTCATGGACTACGTCGCTTGCCGTGCGCGAAGCTATCTCGACCCCGACTGGGAGGCCTGTATTCCAAAGGGGATGAGCGCAGCCAAGATCGGCAAGTGCGCCGGCGGGAAGACGGGAAAAAAACTGCTCGAGACCAGCTTTTCCCTGGCGTCGGATGTGGACATCACCGGGAGCCCGTCGGGGATGCTCAACAACAACTTCGAGATGAACGCAAGAGACGCCGCCGGGATCCTCGAGGCTTTTTGCGCTCGCAACGATCGTCCTGTATGCAAGACGGTGATCGAGCCCGAAGAAGGCGACTCCACAGGAGCGTTGACCGACAAATGTCAATGAGGCTCGAAATCCGTGTCCGTGTCGGCTCCTTGTTGTCGATGGCATATGCAACTGAGGTATTGTACCTTTTAAAAGAAAAAAGCTCACTGGTGACAACATATGAAAAGCCACCTCGAAGACATGCCCCACGAGATCGAAACCCTGGCCAATATGTGCGTGACTCACGTAAAGAACCGTTTCGGTTTCGAGCTGGATTTCGGTATCGACACGCTCTCGGTTCTCGACGGCTTCATCGATGCCGTGGTCAAGGACGAGTGCGAAGGTGTAATGCCCCCGCCCGGAGACAGGCGCCGCTCCCATCTTTTACACCTGCTCGCGCCCACGGTGGGTGCTTATTGGGGAGAGGTGCTGCGACTCCGATTCGGTGGAAGGTGGCGTTTCGTCACCCAGGAACCTCCCAACTGGATACTCGAGTTCGACGAGTTCTTCCTGAGGATAAACCCTGCGGGTACGGCGGCAAGCGTGGTCATGGGAGAGCGCGTCGAGGAATGGAAGAGCTCCTTGATCACCTCTCCCGAACTGATGGGACCGCTTTTTGAGCGCCTGGCAGTTGCGCCGCCGTTGCCCGAAGATCAGTTCTACACCCTGACCACCATCCACGAGACCATCCAGATCGCCGAGGACTACCTCAAGGAGCGTGCCGCAAAAGACGGCCCCATGGGCTGCACCCAGGAGGATTACGACCGCGTTTTCGGCGTCTGATCCCTTATTGACCGTCTTCCACACCCATTGCGCCGGCGAGGGATCGCAGGTGCGGATCGGTTTCGATCATGGTGCGCAAGGTTTCTTCGAGGGCCGCACGCATGTTCTCGGGTGCGCCGGATACCATGTCGGAGTCCATGGTCTGAGCGATCAATCGATCCACCGCCTGCCCCGGAGAGATCTTTCCCGCAGCCAGTTCACGGGCGATCTCCATTACGGGATCGGTCGATCCGGCGCTCGCGGCCGCATCGATCTCCGCGGACTCCGGTGCGGTCTGCACGCCGGAAACCTCGCTCGTCGGAACTGCCCCCGGAGGGCCTGTGGGAATCTTGATGCTCATGAGCTACACCGCAGGGAAAAATGTACTTCATAAAAGCCTGCTTGCACAACATGGGGTCAAAACAACTGAAAATCAAGGCTCTGGATCGGGATATATATGTCCCAATCAGATAATATCTATGGGCGAAGCTTGATCGGGCCTGGTTTCGTGAACCGCCATATTGGGGAGCTTCCCAACTACGATTCGGATAACCTCTGTTACCATGGGCCCTGGACATGCTTATCATCGGGAAAACCAGTTTTTAAAGTACTTTTCCCCCCCAAAAAAAGGATTTTCTTGCCCTAAAAGGGAAAAAGTAACGTGCAAGAACGAACTCTCATAGTTGACGGGGATAATCTTGGTATCGTTTGTTATTATTCAGGTTTTAAAGGACTTTCCCGACACATAATTGCTTTGAGCCAGCTACAGTGCGGAAAATCTGGTTACCCTATATGCTTTTTCGCTTGACGGATAAGACTTCTGAACATATGATGCCTCAAACTTTGATTTGGGGGAAATCGAATCAACAATTTCCCCTGTAAAACAGGAGACAAGAAAATGACAAAAGCAGATCTCATCAATGCAGTTGCCGCCGCCAAGGCCGTCCCGACCGACACTTCCAAGAAGACCGTTCAGGCAGTGATCGACGAGACCTTCGAGCAGATCAAGAAGGCCGTCAAGAAGGACGAGCGCTTCTCCTTCCCCGGTTTCGGCACCTTCAACAAGAAGAGAAGGGCTGCCCGTTCCGGCCGCAACCCCCAGACCGGCGAGAAGATCAAAATCAAGGCCCAGATCACGGTCGGTTTCCGTCCCGCGCAGGCCCTGAAGGACCACGTCAGTGGCAAGAAGGCAAAGTGAAGTAACTTTTTTTCAGTAGAGTCTTGATCGAAAAGGGCGTGCTCGAAAGGGCGCGCCTTTTTTGTTTTTGCTTCAGTCCCACCGTTGTTTCCGCTTTATCCCGTCGGTTACGCCCTCACCTGCGCGCGAATCATTCCAAGAGCGGCGCGCAATGGCGAGAGGCCGGCGTCGGTGCGGCCTCTACGGTTGCGAAGGACTATGATCTCCTCCTCGAGATCCGGCGTGAGGTGATGCTCGACTGCATACCGGCAAGCGGCCAGTCGGCGCGCAACCACGGTGCCGGGCTCCATGCGAAGTATGAAGGCTTTCCTGGTCCGGTAGGTGGAACCGGATCGCACCACCTCTCCGGCAACCTCGATGCCCTTGAGGTCCGAGGGAGGATTCTCCACGCGAAGCCGTACCTCTATGGTGCCCCTTTCGTCCTCGCGAATCCAGAACGACGCGTCGGCGCCGGGAACCCGAGAGCCCGCTACCTTCACTAGACCCTTGCGCCAGCGGCGAAGAGTCGAGAAACCTTCGATGGTGGCATCCACGGGAAGCTCCGAACGCACGTGGGCGAACCAGGCCGGGATGCCCCAGATCAACGCGTTGAGCAAGGTCGCCCATGCGACCCGTGTCCAGTTTTCCCGGGCCCCAATCACAACGTAACCCAGGGCGCAAAGGGCGATGAGGAAAGTGATCACGCCGCCGGGCGTGGAGATGTCAATCAGGGAGCGGCGACGGGCGCGGTATTCCCTTGCCAGCTTGCGGTATTTCGAGACGTCTTCGTCGCTCATCTTTCGCCACAAGCCTCCCGGGCGGGTAGCGATGGAGCCTTTCTCCCGGTGCATCAACCAGAGGGACACGGCGATCGCCAGGGCCGGCACACTCGCCGCAAGGGAACCCATGTGCTGCGCCGTAAGCCCGAGGGCGGCCGCGGCGATGGAGAGTAGCAGCCGCCCGGCTATGCCGGTACGGGGGAGCATGCGGAAGCGGGCTCGGATAGCCAGGTCGGCAAGGGCGCGGTGAAGCTGCCAGGATTTGAGAATCATCAGGATCAGCCCGATCAGGGCCATGAGCGCCGGGAGTACCTGTATGTGGAGTGGTGTCTGTGTCACGGGAGGCGTGTTCCGTCCCGTCGAGGCCGCGGCTGCGGCCTCCTCCTCCGGTTCCTCATAAGACTTCGGCATCGTCGTGAGAAGTGAAAGATCGAAATCGAGCACCACCTGCATGGGGTACCAGCGAACCGTGCGATGCTTGGTCAGGGTGACCCTGTCGGCCTCCATGTCGATCTCGTAGTCTCTGGCCACGTTCCGCTCCACGACGATTGGAGCGCCCGTGCTCGCTCCTGGCAGGATCACCTTTACGGTCATGCGATTGGTGCCGTAGTCCCAGATGATGGGCGTCCAGTCCATGCGCGCTCTTCCTGCGTACTCGCGCAATACTTTGTGCTCAACCAGATCGGTCATGTGTACCAGCGTGAAGCTGACTGCGCCCTGCTTCACGGAGGCCCCGTCCGCAAGGAGCACGCGGGTGCGGCCGTCGTAAAGCTTCCGGAATGCGACCGGAAAACGGCGCCCGTCGTCCAGCACCGCCCGGCACTCCTCGCGGATCAGATCTCCGTCCGCCAATACCGCCAGATCGAACCCGTGAAACCGACCGCCGGATATCTCGAAACGCGCGACGGTGGTCACCCGGGAAGGGCCTTCCTTTGTGATCTCGATGGTGGTGTCGACTTCGGCGAGTTTGGCAGACGTCCAGGAAAGGGCCGGGCTCGGCAGGAACAAGAGAACCGTCAGGCAGGTGAATACCAGTATTTGTATTCTCAGGTCATTTGTGAGCTGTTTCATCATAGTTACATGTTATTGTTGGATTTTGTCCGAAAGCAAGTTTTGTGACCAAATGTAAGTGAAAAACTACAAAAACGTACCATTGAACACGTTATTGCATCAAAACACGATCAGTTTGCAATTGAGCTCGCAGGTAACGATGTATTTCCGTTTTTAGCTCAACTCGCCTAAACTGCACCGTCGTGGACGAATCCAGAATTCAGAGCGCCCTTCTGGGCTGGATCATTTCCCTGGCGATCACCGTCTCGGTCTTGCTGAGGCGTGACAAGGACATGCGACAGAAGCTGTTCGTCATGCTCGCCGGCAACGTGACCCTCTACTATTTCTTCACCTTTCTGTACTACTGGCGCGGAGAACCCTGGTTCGAACGGATCTCCCTGGCGCTGGCCGTGCTCATACCCCTTGGAGGCCTCTACTTTTTTCGTGCGTTCGCGGCGGGCAAGGGGCGGCGTGTTCGACTGAGCCGTCTCGCCATCGTGCTCGGTGTGCTTCTCATCGCGGTGGTGCTGCACCCGACCTGGCTTCGGCCGGCGGTAGGACCCGCCGTGCTCGCGTACGTGGTCGGATTCATGTTGGTGGCCATCCTGGACCTCAACGTACAGGCGAGGACAGCCCCCACCCGCGTGGACGCCGCACGGATCAGGTACCTCTTCGGTGGTGGCCTGGCGGTGCTGACCCTGCAGGTCGGCGAGCGCCTCGGACATCTCGCGCACCTGGATCTGCCGCCGGTGGGACTCGCCATGACGCTGATCTACCTGTACATCATTTCCCAGGCCATCGTGCGATACAGGATCCTGGATCTGTACGAGATGTTCGGTCGTTTCGCGGTGATGACCCTGATGGGCGCCGCCCTCGCCGGCATCTACACCGCCCTTGTCTTCTGGTCCCAAAGGAATTTTGTCATCAACGCCTTCCTGGCGTCCCTGGTCATCCTGCTCCTCTTCGATCCCCTGAGAGATCTCGTGGAGCGCAAGATCGCGGATTTCTTTTTCGGCGAGCGCAGGATCCTGGAACAACGAACCCTGGAGCTTCGAAGGAGGATCGCCCATATCATCAACATCGACACCATGGTGGAGGTATTGCTCGCCGGGCTCGAGGACTCGCGTCGTTTCACACACGCCTCGCTATACCTGATAGATCCCCACGGTCGCGGTTTCGATCTGCGGGCGAGCTTCGGGCCGGAGCCCTCCGCGAGACGAATAGAGGTGGCCGCCGCCAGGAAGCACCTGCGTCCCTTCTCGTCCATGGCCGGCTCCCTGCTGACCTCCGATCTGTCGGATCGAAGTCAGAGGCTTCTTCGGGAGGGTAAACCGGATGCCACCGAGCAAATTGGGGAGACCATCGAGTTGCTCGAAAGCTTGCAAGCGGACGTGCTGCTGGCGGTGGAGGGAGAGGAGCATCTGCTGGGCTACCTGACGGTTCGCGACGAGCGTATCCGCGATGCGTTTTCCCAGGAGGAAGTAACGATGCTCGCCAGCCTGGCAGGGCAGATCGCTATCACTGTGGAGAACTCGCGATTGTACCAGCAGGTGAAGGAGCGGGATCGCCTTGCGGCGTTGGGGCAGATGTCCGCGGGCCTCGCGCACGAGATACGCAACCCCCTGGGGGCGATCAAGGCTGCGGCCCAGCTCGTCCAGGATCTGGCCCAGGCCACCCACCATGACGAAACGGGCGGCCAGGATCGTGAATTTCTCCAGGTGATTGTCGAGGAGGTGGATCGCCTGAACCGCGTGGTGAACGATTTCCTCGCGTACGCACGTCCGTACTCCGGCCTGCCCACCGAAATGGACGTCAACGAGATCCTCAAACGCACTATTCATGTGTTCGAGACCGGCCGGGAGGACAACACGGATCTGGTGGTGGAATACGGGGTGGATATTCCGGCGGTGACCATCGAGGGCGAGCGACTGCACCAGGTCTTCCTCAATCTCATGCTCAACGCAATACAGGCCATGGAGGGCAGTAAGGCCGCGCAACTGGATATCTCCACCAGGGTGAGAACCGTTCGCACCATGCGCAGGCAGATGCTCGATCTGGAACCGGCTCAATTTGTGGAGATCCGATTCTCCGATAGCGGCCCGGGGATCCCGCCGGAAATACTCCAGAACATCTTCATTCCATTCTTCACCACCAAGTCCAAGGGTTCGGGACTGGGGCTCGCCGTGTGCCAGCGGATCATCAGGGATGCGGCAGGGGAGATAGAGGTGCGCAGCCAGATCGATCACGGAACCATCTTCACGGTGGTTCTCCCGGTGACGAGCAGAGATGAGTAAGTCGGTGTACATCGGGCTGGACGTGGGTTCCGTCTCAACCAACCTCGTGCTGATGAACGAGTCTGCAGAAGTGATCGAAACGTCATATGGTTATACGTGTGGAGATCCCATCGGAGCGACCAGATCCAGCCTCATCGACTGCCTGACGAACAAGGGCTACCGGGTCAGCGGAGTCGGGGTAACCGGCTCCGGCAGAAACCTCATCGGATCCGTGGTGGGAGCGGACGTCAAGAGAACTGAGATAATCGCCCACTTCAGGGGCGCTCTCATGGTGCGACCCGGGTGCAGGACGATAATCGAGATAGGCGGACAGGACTCCAAGATCATCTCCATCCAGGGTGGTATGGTGGCCGACTTCAACATGAACTCCATATGCGCCGCCGGGACCGGTGCGTTCCTCGAGTCGCAAGCGAGGCGCTTAGGGATCGACGTGAAAGACGTTGGCGAAATGGCGCTATCCGCAAAGCGGGCGGCCCCCATCTCGGGTCGCTGTACGGTGTTCGCCGAGACGGACATGATCCACCGCCAGCAGCAGGGGTTCGGACAAGTGGAGATCCTCGCGGGGCTCTGCCGATCCCTGGTCAAGAACTACCTCAACAATTGCGCCAAGGGAAAGCCTATCCGGGAGGAAATTCTTTTCCAGGGCGGCGTATCCAACAACAAGGGGATCGTCAAGGCTTTCGAGGAGGAGCTCGGGATGCCGGTGATAGTGCCGCAATACAACGACGTGATGGGCGCGCTCGGCATGGCGATCTTCGCGCGGGATTTTGGCGGCGAAACCGCGTTCAAGGGACTCGAGGCGCTGAACACGGCCGTGTACGACACCACGAGCTTCGGGTGCGAGAAGTGCGAGAGCCGTTGCGATATTGTCAAGATATCCGAGAACGGCACGCCCATCGCTTACTGGGGCGGCGCCTGCGACCGGTGGACCAATAAGGAGTGAAATCGCACCCATCCGCGCTCCTTACATCTCGAAATCAACGATTGACAACTATACGCCAATGGCGTACATTGAATATATGAAGTTCATAGAGACATCAATCTTCACGAAACAGGTAAAAGAACTACTTCCGGATGATAGTTACCGAATGCTTCAGTCTTCATTGATGTTTCGCCCGGACGCTGGTGCCATAATAAAGGGAAGCGGTGGCCTGCGTAAAATCAGGTGGAAATTACCTGGCGCGGGTAAACGCGGCGCACTGCGTACCATTTATTATTGGGACCGTCCGGACACTATTTACATGATTTTCATGTACAAAAAAACGGATCAGGCAGACCTGACGCCTCAGCAGCTGAAGGTACTGAAGCAACTGGTAGAGGAGAATTTATTATGAAAAAAGATGACTTCAATATGCTGGTTGCAAGCATCAAAGAAGCCGGCAAAATCAAAAAGGGAAAGAAAAAGGCCAAACGTGTCTTTGAATTGAATCCACCTGACATCAAGGGCGTACGTAAATCTTTAAATGTATCCCAGAGCGAATTCGCCCTGATGATTGGCGTAAGCGTACGTACATTGCAGAATTGGGAACAAGGCAGGCGGGAACCTGAGGGTCCTGCAAAAGCATTGCTGAAAGTAGCATCCAGAAATCCCCAGGCTGTAATGGATGCTCTTCACGCTGAATAAAAAAATCGGTGTCAGGCACCGTCATATATCATTTTGGTGCCGGCCATTTTCGTTCACCCTCCATAGCCTACCCTTTCGATCGCGAAGGCGGGCAAGTGTTCATTGTCGGTGGACGGTGCAAAGACCGTCCTGACATATTGACATGTATCGTTATTGTTCCCCAATCTGATATGGTCAGGTGTCATGGAAGACATGGAACCATGCAGAAAATGCGGTGCGAAAAACCCCCGGAGCAATCAATATTGCCTGAGCTGCGGCGCGGTTCTCTTAGTCTCCACGGCGATGGTCAGGGCTCAACCCAAAACCCTAATACCGTTCACGGATCGATTTCGCTGGCGCTGGGTTGTCCTGGGAACCCTGGCTATACTGGGAACTACCACTATCGCTCTGACGGGGGTCTCGGTGACGGCGATGCTTGTTCTGGAATCGGAGCTGGAGGCCGGATCGCTTGGTTCCATCGGAGCGCGGGTGCCCGGTCTGGCCGTCGCGGGGGCGGCGGTCTTCCTCGGGGCGTTTGCGCTGGGGGGTTGGATCGTGGCGCGGATGTCTAGGGGTAAGACTATTGCCGAGCCCGCTCTCGCGGCCATACTCGTGTTGGGTCTTCTGGCGGGCGCGGGTTCAGCATTGAGTCCGGACGCGTTGATGTTAGCGGCGGCGCTGACGCTGCCGTGCGTTTTCATGGCAGCGGCGGGCGGCTGGTTCGGGGGGAGGCAGCGATCTTGAAGGCGTTGACGTCACTTCTGTGTTCCGGCTTTTTCTTGCTCGCCTCCCTTTGCGCAGCGGCCCAGGAGGACCCTCGGGAGGAGGAGACACCACAACCCCAGGAGATTGAGCCGGAGGCGATCGTCGATCTTAAGACCGGCGAGACCATCACCGAGCCGGTGGTGTCCTGGGTGGAGGATCCCACCGAGCCGATGTTCGACGAGGAGGTCTCTCCCGTGTTCCTCGATGAGCAGGAAGGGCCGCCGGCGCCCCGGTACGGGCTTCAGAAGATCGTGATCAAGGGCAACCGAAAGACCATGCGGAGGGTGATCCTCCGGTACCTGGACCTCAAACCGGGGGAGGTGTTCTCGGTGAACGATCCCCGACTGGAGATGGCCCGGTACAGGCTTCTGGCCACGGGCTTTTTCACCAGCGTCAACATGTCCCTCAAGCGTGGAGAGCGCCGCGGCTGGGCGGTGCTCGTGATCCGGGTGAAGGAACGAAATACCATCCGCATCAAGGATTTCATGTTCGGGTTCTCCGAAATCACACCTTACGGAAGCATCGGCGTGACCGATAATTCGTTTTTCGGCACGGGCATACAACTATCGGGCTCGGTCGTGGCTTCAAAGAAGCAGTTCGGTTACAGGTTGGCCCTCGCGGACGATCACTTCCTCAACACCGACGTGGGCCTTCACGTGGAGGGGATCTACGCCAACGCCAGGGACTTTTTCGGGCATGACGACATCCAGGTAAACGCGGCCGGGGACGATATCAACGAGCCCTACGCGGTGCTCAATTACAAGCGAGCCGGGATCCAGATCGGCACGAGTTACATCCTGCTGCTCGACTACTTCTTCTGGCTCGATTACCACATCGAGGCCATCAGCGCCGATGTGCCGGCCGCGGGATCCCATTATTCCTTCGGAGAGCGCAGGCCCATCGAATTCGGCCACCTTCTTCCGGGGAACTCAGCCCTGTCCTCCATCATGTTCGGCCTGGCCCGAGACACAAGGGATCATCAGGTCCTTCCTTCCGAGGGATCCATGACTGACTTCACGGTGGATCTCTCCACCGAGGTGATCGGATCCGATTACGACTACTCCAAGTTCACCCTCGCTCACGATACCTATTTCCCGCTGGGCAAGGGTCACTCCATCAGGCTCGGTCTGTTCGGCGGGCTCATCATGGGCGACTCGCCGTTCTACAACCAGTTCTTCGTGGGTGACTATTCGGCGTTCATCCCGTCGCGCCTTCTGGAGCTCAACTTCTCCCACCTGCAGCCCTCCCTGCTCAACACGTCGGTGCAGGAGATGCGGTACGAGGATATGGTGGGCAGCCTGAACCTGGAGTACTCCATACCGTTCTATCGCGGCGCCGGTTTGATATACGGGATAAACGGTTTCGTCGGCGCGGGCATCTTCGCCATAGCTTCCAAAAAGGATCTACGGACGGATCCCAAAGGATATCAGGGATACGAGGTTGTTCCCATGGACCTGACCTTCGATCTCGGCGTCCGAATCGATACGAAAATCGGCGTGATCATTTTTTCCATGTCCAACCTCTTCCGCCTGATTCCGAACCTGGGATCGGATGTGGCCAAATGATCCGAAGCCGAGCCATCCTCCGGTCCCTTGTCGCAGCGATCGTCATCGTATTGATCGTCGCCGCCATCCCGGCGCACGCCGGCGCTCGCAAGCGAAAGGTCGGGCTCAAGATCGGCGAGGACACGCTCTACACCACCTTCAGCTACAAGGACGCTTTCACCAAGAGCATTCTGAAAAAGCTCGACTCCGGTCTCCCGACGAAGATGGTGGTGCAGGTGGTCCTGGAGTCCAAGAAGGGCAAATCGATCACCTACTGGGCACGATCCATCGAGATTATCTACGACCTGTGGGAGGAGCACTTCGCCATCACCGTCCAGGACGGCGCAGGAAGAAGAAGCACGAAGGTCAAGACCGCCGCCGAGGCGATCCGAATCGCCGGCATCTTGTGGCGCGCGCCGGTGGTCGCGAATATCTCCGGCCTCAGGCAAGGGGTGTACCGCCTCCGCGTCCTCGTCGAGGTCAATCCGGTCTCCGAGGAGATGGTCCGCAATATCCAGCGCTGGATCTCCAAACCCAGGGGAGGGCACGGCGACATGGAAGCGCGAAGCAACTTCTTCGGGTCCTTAGTCGGTCATTTCGTGGACAGGGGAATCGGACAGGCTGACAAGACCGTGGCCTTCCGTTCCCAGTGGTTCACGCTCGGAGAACAGGGCGCCAAATGACTCGCCGCCTGGATGTCAAGATCGTCCTCATGCTCCTGTTCACGGCGCTGGTCCCCCTGTCCGTTTCGGTCTACTTAGTGGCCGAAGCGGTGAACACCTCCCTCGATGTGGGGCTCAACAAGGAGATCGCCAGCCAGATCGAGCGCGGCGTGGACATCCACAGGAAGTACATCGAGGAGGTAAAGGAGAGGCAGCGTGCCAGGCTGGAGCACATGGTCGACTCGGCGGCGCTCCACCAGGCTGCAAGCGCTTCGCAAGAGGAAAAGGTGAAGGAAGTCCTCGAAGGTTTTCTGTCCGGGGATGACGCAATACGCGCAATACGGCTGAGCGGCCCCGATGGCAGGTCCGTGGAGGTGGAGGCGGTGGATGATCCCTCCGCCGCCCCGGTGCGCACCCTCACCCGGGACGCCCAGGTGAGCATCGGACCGTACACGTTGGTGGAAATGGTGTTCGGAATAGACGCATCGATCATAGACGGTTTCGCAAAGGCCGGTCGGGACATGGTCACTTACAAGGCCCTTGCCAGCGCACCGCCGGCATATCTCAACCGGCGGGTGATCCTCGTCTACCTGATACTGCTCGCCGTGATAGTGTCGGGGAGCATCACCGGAGGTGTCTTCTGGACCCGCCGCCTGGTGCGCAGGATCCATCGCCTAAGCGAGGCCACCACCGCGGTTGCACAGGGCGACATGTCGGTGCGGGTGGATCCCGGAGGAGGGGACGAGGTCGGAGTCCTCGTGGAGTCGTTCAACGGCATGGTCGCGGAGCTGTCGGTGAACCGTACCAGGATCGAGTACTTGCAGAAGATCTCCGCATGGCAGGAGATGGCCCGCCGACTGGCTCACGAGATCAAGAACCCCCTGACGCCCATTCACCTGGCGGCCCAGCAACTCAAGGAGAAGTACCAGGAAGGCGATCCCGGGTTCGAGCGTCTCCTCGAGCAATCCACCGAAATCATCGAGGAGGAGGTTGCCACCCTGCGCCGCCTCACATCGGACTTCTCGTCCTTCGCCAAGTTGCCGGAGGTCAAGCCCGAGGTCATGAACCTGCAGGATTTCCTGGAGGAGTGTGAATCGTCCCTGCTCCACATCTCGGAGCTGGGCGACGTGGCGATGGTCTGGGAAGTACCGTCCGAGCCGATCTCCGTGAGCATCGATCGCATGATGATGAAGCGGGTTATCGACAACCTCACCAGAAACGCCGCCGAGGCGCTCGTCAACGCCGATGTACGCGAACCGCAGATCCGGATCCACGCCTCGAGGCGCGAGCGAACCAAGCGCCCGGAGGTAATGATCCGCGTCGAGGACAACGGGCCGGGGATCATGTCCGAGCATCATCCGTCCCTTTTCGATCCGTATTTCACGACCAAGACCGAGGGCACCGGCCTCGGGCTGGCCATCTGCAAGAAGATCGTGCTCGAGCACGGGGGGCGGATATGGATCGACGAGGCCTCAACAGGCGGCGCGACATTCGTCGTTGTTCTCCCCATGCATCAGGCGAATCAAATGAGGTAACAGTTCTGGTAACCGATCCCCGAAGCGCTGCTTGCGCCTGGCGATGATGCATGATTACAATATGCATAAAGGAGGTTCGCGAAATGAAACTGATAGTGACCATTGAGCGCGACGAGACCGGAATGATTGTGGTCGAGTGCCCTTCTATTCCGGGATGTATTTCGCAGGGAAAAACAGAAGAAGACGCTCTGAAAAACATCCGCGAGGCGATACAGGCTTGCATCGAAGCACGCGCTGCACATGGCATGCCCATCACAATTGCGACCCGTGAGATAGAAGTAGCTGTTTGATGCCCAAGCTTCCCCTGTTGTCCGGACAAAAGACGGCAAAGGTGTTCGAACGCGCGGGATGGAAAATAGATCGACGGAAAGGTAGCCATGTCATTATGCTCAAGACCGGTGAAATCGCCAGCCTTTCGATTCCCCAACATCGGGAATTGGCGCCGGGCACATTGAGATCTCTAATACGTGCCGCCGGAATGACAGTTGATGACTTTTATGGATACTACCGAAAGTAACAGACGCGATCGTTGCCCCATGCGCGATTGACGCCGGCCGATATAGTGAATATCTGTTCCGCATGAGCGGCTTTGGCAACAAGAAAGCTTCAACGCGCGCGGCTCGCAAGAACGGCATCGTCTCCAGGATCGGCCTGGTGATCATCGCCGGGCTGGCAATCTACCTCGGCTCCATGATCTGGCGCGGCAGCCTCCTGGCGGACGGCTCCGATGCTCCCCTGTGGACCTTGCCGGTGGCTGACGGCTCCGGGCAGAAGCTGTCGTTGCGGGATCTGCGGGGAAAGGTCGTGGTGCTCGATTTCTGGTCCACAACGTGCGCCCCGTGCATGAAAGAGATGAAGGAGCTGGAAAAGATCCGGCGCCGGATGAAGTCGCGGGAGGTCGTGGTGGTCGGAGTCGCCTGCGGCGGGGAGACCCTGGTCGAGGTGACCGAGTTCGGCTCGAGAAAGAACGTGGAGTATCCGCTGGTCGTGGACAAGACCGGCGCCGTGTCGGACTCTTACCAGGTGCGGTCCCTTCCGACGATCTACGTCATCGACAGGGACGGGAAGATCGCCGACTCTCACCGGGGGTTCTGGGACGCAACCGACGTGGCCAAGGCGGTGAACCGGACGCTTGAGTAGTAATTCCCATCCGGGAAACGGCAATACAAGATGAAGAACGACATCAAGATAGCCGTGATCATACCGGCGCTGAACGAGGAAAAGACCATCGGTCGGGTGATCGACGCGGTGCCTTCCTGGGTAGATCGGATCCTTGTGGGGAACAACGGATCCACCGACGGTACCGCGCACGAGGCAAAAAAACACGGCGCGGTGGTGGTGGACGAACCCTTTCGCGGGTACGGCGCCGCGTGCCTGGCGGCCATGGGAGCGCTGGATTCGCCGGGGTCTCCGAACGCTCCGGGGGTGGTGGTGTTCCTCGATGGAGATCTGTCGGACGATCCCGGACAGATGGACACCCTGGTGGAGCCGATCCTGGAGCGGGGCTTCGATCTGGTCATCGGATCCCGCGTGATGGGCCGATGCGAACGCGGGGCGCTGACCTCGACCCAGCGTTTCGGCAACTGGCTCAGCTGCCGACTCACCCGGTTTTTCTTCGGCGTGAGCTACACGGATCTCGGTCCGTTCAGGGCGGTGCGCCGATCGGCCCTCGATACCCTCGAGATGGACGACCGGGCCTTCGGATGGACCATCCAGATGCAGGTCAGGGCTGCAAGAAAAGGTCTTTCGATCACCGAGGTTCCGGTGGCCTGTCGCAACAGGCGCGGGGGCAAGTCCAAGGTGTCCGGCACCTTGCGAGGGGTGATCGGCGCGGGCGCCACAATTCTCTATGTCATCTTCGCAGAGGCGATTGACGCCCGGCTCGAGCGCATGCGTGAATGGACCGCCTAAAACTACTAGTCGGAGTTGGCCTGGTTGACCGCGTTCATTATGTCCGTAATGAACATATAATTACTTGCGTCGACATCGCGGTCGAGCACGATCATTGTTTCCAGGTCTATGACGGCGCTGAACGGCGTGTAGATGCTGCCGTAAATCGGCGGCACGACGCCGGTCCAGTACGAACCGTTGAAGTACGGAGATATATAAGACGCCGCAGTGCTTATCGGCGCGTCGCTGGACCCGTTTGTATAGGCCGCGTAGACCACACCGTTTGCAGCGTTTATCTGGCTCTCGTATTCGCCTACCGAGCTGAACCAGCTCGGACAGCTGGGTCACGTCGTGCTCCCGTACATGAGCACCATCGACTGTTTCCCCGAGCAATGGAGATCCTCGAGGTCGAACGAAACTTCAGTCTGCTCGACCGCACCATCACCATCCGAATCAATGTAGCCGGTTACCGACCAGTTCGCGACGGTATTGCCGACGATCAGGTCGCTGCCCCAACCGACCTGCGAACATGCGCCGGTATCTGTGTCACTGTCTGTGTCACTGTCAGTATCTGAATCAGTGTCCGAGTCGCTGTCGGAATCGGAGTCGGAATCACTGTCAGAATCTGAATCTGAGTCGGAGTCCGAACCCGACCCCAAATCCCGTCCTCGATCACAGGCGGCTTGCCCGAAAGACAGAACCGCCAACATGCAGATGCAGAGTAAAACCAAATTCAAGGATCTTGTGGCGTTCATGACTTTTCCCTTCCTGGTGATTCTCACCGAACCACGGCAGACATGACCGTTTACAGTCTACCATTATGACACACATTGCCCGACCATGACCGCTATTTTATCCGGAACTCCCAGCCGCAGTAGTAGTCGTCCGGGTGGTCGTCGGGCGGGCAGGCGATGCACGTGGTCTCGATACGCGGGTCGATGGTCTTCGCGAAGGTCGCGTACTCCACGAGCCCCACGGGCTTGCAGGGGAAGTCGGGCAGACCCCGGCGCTTGCGGGCGCTCTGGACCCGGCAGTCGTTCATGTAGAAACGCAGGCGCCCGTTCACATATTCGCTGCTCTGGCGGTTGAGAACGGCGTACATGCGGTATTCGAGAGCCTCGCGCAGGCCTTCGAGCCCGGCCTGCTCGCGCAGGTCGAGGAGACGTTTGATGCGCCCGGCCTCGATGGGCGAGAACTTCTCCCAGGCCTCGGTATCCGCGCGGATGGCTTCATCAATACCGTGCACCCGCTCCACCGCCTGAAACCAGAGACCATCGTGGGCGAGCCAGTTCTTGGCGAAGTTGTTGATAACCTCTATCAGCTGCTCCCGTGAGAGATCGTCCAGGGTTGACATGGGTTTTCCTCTAGCCCTACCACCCCTTCATCTGCTCTTCGATCAGGTAGGTGGGTCGAAGGTCGGTGGGGATATCCGAGAGACTGTCGAGGGCGGCCTTGAGATGGTCGGGCATGTTGCCGTGCTTCTCGATCATCACCCTGGCCTTGTCGTAATCGCCGAGCGCCTCGATCATGAGGACCTCGTGGGCGAGAGACTTGACGGCCTCGCGCATCTTCTCGGACACATATACATACTTGCCCTCTTCCATGATGACAGCGCCCTTTTCCATGAGCCAGTTGAACTGGATGATATTGCTCTTGCCGTGGGCCTCGGCGGCGCCGAACCGCACCGAGCGGAAGAACCCGCCGAGCAGCGATGCGTACATGTTCTCCACGAAGCTCTCCTCGTGCAGCCCCTCCTCGATGAGCAGGTAGTTGAGATACGAGCCGAGGATGTCCGCCTTGCATTCCTCGATGGCCGGGTAGAGCTCTTTCAGCTCGGCGTTGACCGTTGTCTTCACCTTCTCTCCGTCCTTCGTAACGGTGATCTTGCCCGGGCCGAGTCCGTGGGCGGTCTCGTGGACCAGGGTGTGGTTGAAGAAGGCCTTGAACGAAACGTTCTTTGCCTGATCTTCGCGCATGAGCCTGCGGGCGATGGGCATGAGTATCTTGTTGAACTTGGCGTTGGCCACGTTCTTGAGCATCACTTTTTTCGAGCCCTTCTTCTCGCGGACGACCTCGTCATTGGGAAGGTTGAAGGCCAGGGTCTGTACCCCGGCGCGGGTGTCACCCGCCGTGAAGATCACGTCCACCACGGAGATGGGTGACTCGGAGCCCCTCTTCAGGTTCTTGTGCTCGTCGGGGATGGGAAGGTACGCCTCCATCTTGGGCATGAAAGACTTGATCCGGGCGAGATCCTTGGAGTCCTTCGGATCACGCAGAGCCAGGAAAGTCTCGAACGCGGCCTTGTAGCCCATCAACTCGTCCTCGTAGACCTCGTACGGCCCGATAACGATCTCGATGTCGCCGTCGCCGAGATCCATCCAGTCCATGTCGCTTTGTCGATACTCGTTGTCGCGAAAAGCTTTGGCCCGCGCGGTCAGGTACTTCTTCAGCCGGGCGTCCTGCGCCAGCTTCGCGGCCTCGTCGAGCAGCTTCGCCGCCGGCTCCAGCCACTTCTTGTAAACCTCGGAGTAGGGCACTGCCTTCAGCCCTTCGCCGGCGCGCTCGATAACAGTGAAGTAACCGGTGAATTCCTCCTTGAGATCCGGGTGCGATTCGATCCAGGCCTCGAGTTCTTCCTTCTTGATATCTTCCGGGTAGAAGGTGGCGCCCTTTGCCTTCTCAACTTCGCCCCAGAACGGCTTGTTGTGGTCGAGCCTGTTCCAGGGACCGTACATTATGTCGAACGCCGCCAGAGTGTCGGCGTGCAGAGGGTCTCCCGCCAGTTTTTCGCGCCACTTCGGGTTCTGTGCGCTGACCTGGTTCAGGAACAGGTCGTCCATGATCTCGGCGGCCTCCACCAGCTTCGCGATGACCTCCCTGTGCTGCTCGGGGATCCTGGCCTCATCCACACCGATATCGGTGGGCGAGAACTTGGCCACCAGCTCCTTCACTCCGGGTTCCACGATCGTAGCCTCCTCTTTTAAGGTTTCCTCATCATCGATGATCGGTTGTTCGTCGGTCTTCTCCTCGCCCCCGCAGCCGACGGTCAGAGCCAGACCCGCCGCGATGAGCAATCTTGTAAAAGTGTTCATAAGAACGCGCTCCTTTCTTTGAGAAGAGCACATAGTAGTAAAAGTAGAAGAAAAGACCAGGGGTAGCGTCAGATGCAGTCGCGCCAAGCTCGGACCTTCCTTTCCGACCGGCGGTTTCTTGTTTTGTCCGCATTGTTGTAAACTTGATCATATCTTGAGGAGTCGCCCATGACTCGAAAGACAACATGGCTGGCTTTGGCGGCCTTTGTCGTGCTGGCCTGTTCCATGCCGCCCGTCCTCGGCGGCAAGATCAACTCGGCCCTGGTGCGGGACGGCGAGTACACGGGCAAGTACAGGGATTTTCCCAACTCCGCCGAGGTTAGTGTGGTGGAGGAGGACGGAAAGATCGTGGCGTGCGATGTGGTCGACTTCGGCGGCGTGTTGAAGAAGACCTACGCCGAGGACAGGATCCCCGAGCGTATAATCGACGGTCAGTCCACCGATGTGGACGCGGTCTCCGGCGCCACCAACTTCAGCCGCGTGATAATGAACGCCGCCCAAAAAGCGCTGGACAAGGCACTAGCCGAAGAAGATCTCCTTGAACGTGATCACCATGATCATCCCGAGCAGGAGCACGAACCCGACGGTGTTGACGGCGGCGTCCACCTTCTTGTCGACCCTCCGGCGGGAGATGATCTCGTAGAGCAGGAACACACCGCGCCCGCCGTCGAGTGCCGGGAGCGGGAACATGTTGAACATGAACAGCATGATGCTCAGATATGAAACGAACGCCAGGAAATGCGCCAGGCCCGAGTCCAGAGTGCTCGCGGCCATCTTGACGATGCCCACCGGGCCCACCGGCGAGATGTCCCTGGATTCGCCGGAGATCCAACGCGCCAGTGAGGTGACGGTGAGCGAGACAGTGCCCACGCACTTTGCGAGCGCGGCGTGGGCGGCTTTGTGAATCGGAAGTCGAACATCGGTGGTGGGCTGATGGATCCCGATCAGCCCGATCCCGTTCCTGAGCATGGGCATGACCTTCACCATCATCTGCTCGCCGTCGCGTTCGATGAGGAGGGAGACCTCTTTTTCGGGGTTCTCGTGAAGGTTGCCCGCAAGCTCGTCCCAGGTGGAGATCTTCACCCCGTTGAACTCGAGCACCCGGTCGTTCAGTTTCAACCCGGCTGCGTCCGCCGGGGCGCCTTTCACTATCTGCCCGACCCTCGACTCGTTCACGCTCTCGGGGACCCCGGACGAAAAAAGCCCGAACAACATGGCCCACGCCAGGAGGAAGTTGGCCGCAGGTCCCGCCAGGATCACCGCCGTCCGCTTCCAGGCGGCCTTGGTCTGGTAGGAGCCCGGGTCCGTGTAGGCGTCCTCCTCGAACGGATTCATCCCCTTGATCTGTACGAACCCGCCGAGGGGAATCACACCGATCTGGTACACGATGCCGGTCTTCCTGGAGGTCCACTTGATGATGGGATGAAGGAAGCCGATGGAGTAGCGGATGACTTTCATCCCCGTCCAGCGCGCCACCCAGAAATGCCCCGCTTCGTGAATCGCGATGAGTATGCCGATAACCAGGATTGCTATCAGGATGTTCATGGAGGGGTATTAACCGTCATCGCCTGAAAAGTCGAGTTGACTGGACGAACGAAGCGACGAAACGCGGGTTGCTGTCAATCGTCATTTTTTCGACAAGAAAATCGACTCTTGAGAAACATGTTATAGTTTGCTTTGACTATTTAAAAAGGGAGTGAGGCAATGAATAAGTACATGTTACTCGTGATGTTGTTTGTTCTTCTTTGTGGGATCGACTGTTCGAGTGATGAGCCAAAAGGCAGCGAGGATTCAGGGACGGATATCGATTCCGATTCAGATGCCGATACGGACTCGGATACCGATACGGATTCGGATATCGACACGGACTCGGATTCTGACACGGACACGGACTCGGACTCCGATACCGACGCCGTTGAATGTGAAAACTGGCAGACGGCGCATCCCGAGTGGATTTTCTGCGATGATTTTGAAAGCGCCGATCCCCTGGTGGGAAGCGGTCGTTATTTCGAGTACGGCGACGACGATGGCGACTGTGTTGTAGAAGATGGTGTCGGGCTTGGAGGAACCCGTGGTCTCGGTGTTCTGTGGCAGGCCGAGGAAGTTGAAGCCGGCGGTTTGAAGCTGGCCTTTGGGAGAAACCCACAATCGTACATGGACACGGGCATCCGACCCGGGGAGGATTTCCCGGAAATCTATTACAGGATGTACCTGAAAAACGAGGCCGGCTGGCAGGGCAACCCGGCAAAGCTGTCCAGGGCAACGGTGTTTTCGTCGTCCAGTGACTGGTCCCAGGCCATGATTGCCCACCTGTGGAGCGACGGTGACGAACATCTACTGGTAGATCCCGCCTCGTGTGTTGACGGGAGCGGCAATGTGGAATGCCAGGGTTATAACGATTTCGCGCATCTCGATTGGCTGGGCTATGAAGCCGGTGTCACACCGATCTTCGCCACCGATCATTCCGACACCTGGTTCTGCATTGAAGCCCATGTCCTGTTGAACGATCCCGGCTCCTCCAACGGGGTTCAGGAATTCTGGATAGATGGAAATCTTGAGGCTCGGCGGGACGGACTGGATTTTGTCGGAACCTACACCGAATACGCACTCAACGCGGTTTTCTTTGAGAATTACTGGAACAGCGGATCACCCGTTGAACAGGGGCGATACTTCGACAACATCGTTGTCTCCACCGAGCACATAGGGTGTCTATAGATGAACGAAACGAGCTTGGTCCACCTCCTACGGAACGTCGAACTCAGCTTGGACTAAGGAGGAACAGATGGTCAAAATCCCAGATGGTGTGATTTTCCTCATGGTCGTGACACTGCTATTTGCTTGCACCGATGACAACACCGGCTCACCGACGGACGCTGGTTCGAGCGGTGACTCTGATACGGATTCGGACTCGGACATTGACTCCGATACGGACAGCGACACGGACAGTGATGCCGATCCGAATCTGGATGGGGAGTGCGACGACTGGCAAACCGCGCATCCGAATTGGCTCTGGTGCGACTCGTTCGACGATGGCCAGGAAATCTCGGACAAATATCCAGACTTCGGCACGACCGGGATGAGCGTGAGTGATGAGGACGCCCTGAGCGGAACTCACGCGCTCAGCCAACACTACGACCAGGGACAAGTTGATGCGGGTTGGGTTTCTTTCTTTTACGGAGATACGCTGGGCGGCGATTACGGACCGGTCCAGGACGAGATCTACATGCGCTGGTATCACAAATTCGAGGACGGCTTCGAGGGTGACCCTGAAAATGGACTTCCCCCCAAAATGGCCCGAATCACAAGCATCGGACCGGGTTGGGATAAGCGCTTTGGTGTTTACTATTGGATTCACGATTACGAAATTGTTGCCGATGTGAGCGCGCCTTACAGTAGCCAGGCCAACAGCGCCGGCTGGTTGCCGGTCACGTCCTCGGGTTTTTCCTACTCCGATCCGGCCAATATCGGGCGTTGGATTTGTCATGAGATGCACGTCAAGGCGAATACACCCGGAATGACGGACGGCGCGTATACATTCTGGGTAGACGGTGAGAAGGTGATCGAGAAGACCGGCGTCGATCTTGTCGGGAGTACTGACTATCACTACAACAACGCGATGCTCGACTGTTACTGGAATGGTGGGTCGCCCAAGGCGCAAAGCCGTTACTACGACAATTTCGTCATATCGACCGAACTGATAGGTTGTCCGTGAAGGAAGGGATTGGCGTCCATGAAAACGATTTCTCTGATTATTGTCCTCATCTCCGTTTTTACCGGTTTTTCTTCTTGCTCCAAAGATGATGCAAGCAAAAGCACGGACTCGGGATCGGACACCGACACAGACTCCGATTCTGACTCCGACACGGACACCGATTCCGACACAGACTCAGACTCCGATTCTGACTTCTCCTGCGACGATCCCGATCCGGCCTGGCTCCTTTGCGAGGACTTCGAGCACGGGGGAGGCGACTTTGATACCTGGCTCACCGGCTCCGATTTCATCAGCGGCGTGGGAGACGATGACAGGGATCGGTTGGATCTCGCGACCGACATGGTTCGAAGCGGTAGCTACTCCATTCATATGCCGGCCGCGCCCGAATCCGGGTACCGGGGCGCGAGCCTCGATTGGCGGGACTGCGACGGCGAACAGGTTTCCAATTGCAACATGGAAGAGCACGAACAGCTGTACTTCCGCGCATGGATACGGTTCGCCGATGACCACGAACTGGTCCATCATTTCCTGAACATCGGGGGAAGCCAGAGCGACGACTACTGGTATCACGGCACTGCGGGATGTCTTCCGAACGGAGAAATGTCCATGGGCACCACCGTCGATTTCAAAGAAGGCACGCACGAGAGCCATTTCTATACATACACTCCGGATATGTCCTGTGACACCAACTGCGGCAACTACATGGACGTGCAGGCGGTCTGCGATGAGTGCATGTCAAAGGGGTTACCCACCTGTGAAGAGCAACCCCAGTGTTGTTGGGGCAACCACTACGAGTCAGATACACCTCACTACTTCCCGGTGGGTGAGTGGTTCTGCTTCGAGATGATGATGAAGGCAAACACTCCGGGTGAGCACGACGGCGAGATGGTGTACTGGGTAAACGAGGAAATCATCCACTCTGAACTCACCATGATGTGGCGCCTCGTACCGAGCCTTTCGCTCAATCGCGTCAGGCTACAGCATTACATCGAGACGAGTGACGCGGACGGACACAGCAATAGAGTCTGGTTCGATGATGTTGTAGTGAGCACCGAACCCATAGGATGCCTCTAACGGGTGTTTTGTTCTGTACCGTCGTCGCCGAGATCCAGCTCCTGCTTTGTCATGTTACCGCTCGAATTGTATTCGTAGGCAAAGGTGTCCAGCTGGTCGACGGTCCCATCGGAAACCTCCCCCCACGCTGAGCCGTCGGTTTCTCTGGTCAGGGGATTTCCGTGCTCGTCGTTAGGTATACGCAATCATGTAAGGTTCGAAAAGGGCCTCGAACTCCCCGAGGATGTCCTCGAACTGCATGGGAAGTATCTGCGCGAATACGTCCAGAAGGACCACGGCATTGAGCGAGGAGTCCTTTGTGCAGATCTCTCGCAACCGCTCGGTGACGTTCAGGTTCACGACGTTGATGACGGAATAGATCCGGGCGAGGCCTTCGAAGTCGGTTTCGCGATCCAGTCCACTCAAATTGCGCATGTACTGGGCGAGCATGTACATGGAGGTGACCCGGTACAGGGTTTCCTCCTGGGTGGAGACGGGAAGGTGAAAACGGGCCATGGGTCTGAAGAACGCCGTGTGGGGGCAACCGCTCGTGGGGATGATGAGGCCCATTAGTGATCGCAGGGCGTCCTGGGCGGTGGTGTCGATGGACACGGTCCTGTCGGGGAAGGTCACCTCCAGGGTAACCCGCTCATGGGATACCAGCAGGTTCGTGGCCTCGATCACCTCGACCAGGCTCAGGGCAAGGGGACATCGTGGTGTCTCGTCCGGCGTAAAGGGGCAGTTGTCGCACTGGTGGTGCTCGAGCCGCGTCCAGCCGGGTCGATCCCCTTCGTCGTCCATGATGAGGGAGAAATGCTCCGGGTCGAATTCAAGGAGAAAATCGAACTTCGGCCCGTTTTCGACCCCGAAACGATATCTCACCACGTAATATTCTGTGCATTTCATCTTGAACTAATAGTAGACAACCGAGCGAGCAAATACAAAAAGTCGGCCTCGTGCTACGACGAGATACGGGCGGCGAACCGCTCGATGGCGTCCTCCTTCACGTTGCTGACGGTCTCGTTCACACCGGACACCTTCCTGACGATGGCCCGCTCCACGAAGTTCATCTTGTCGAAGTCGACCACCCCGCCGAACAGCCCGACGACGGCCGCGTGTTCCCGAAGCTTTTCGGGAAAGGCACCCTCGAACTGGGCGGTGGCCTTTTCGCCCTCGTACATGCAGCAGAGATAGAGACCCAGGCGTTTCTTTTCCAGGACGGCCAGGTTTTCCTCGCAGAAGTTCTTTATTCGCCTTTGCACGTGGCCCGCGTGGATGGATCCGCCCACTATAACGGCGTCGAAAGCGTCCAGATCAAGCCCGGATCTCTCCTTGACATGCGCCACCGTGACACCGTCGCGCAGCAGGGTCTTCAGGGTGGCCGCCGCGCTCTGCGTACAGCCGTGCTTGGTATCGTAAACTATCAGGATCTTCATGTTTGATAGGCTCTCCTAATCGCCGCCGTCGACAATCGGAATGTCATCCAGATCGTCGTTCAGGTCCAGCCCGCCCCCGAGACCTATATCGTCAAGGGAAACGGGAACGCCCCTGACGGAGGCCTTCGGCGGTTTTGGAAACCCGCTTAAGGCGGCAGGGGACTGGCGCACCAGGGTGGTCTCTCGTTGACTGCCGCCAAGCACCCACAGCTCGTCGTCCACCTTCCACAGAAGCATGTCCGCAGACGATTCGCCGATGGCCGATATCTGCTTGATCTTCCGCGCGGTTCCCTGAGCGAAGCGTTTCTCTATCTCCCTTGCGAGGCCGTCGTGCCCCGCCGACGGGAACCGGAATGTGATGGAGACGAGCCGCCCGTCCACGAACTCCCCACGGACCGAGGCCGGCTTCCCTGATTGCCCTGCGGATCCGACCTGGAGAAAAGTGCAGTTGGAAAGAGAATGATCTCCCGATCCGCGCTCGCTCATGGAGCCGGCCTTCGGGTCGATGACGTCGATGGTGATCTGAGGGTTGCACGCAATGCGTGCGAAGGCGGATTCGTCCGAAAGCCCCGCCGACGCGGTGACTGCCTTCTTGAATTCATTCTCGTCTACCCCGAAGGAGATCTTTTCCCACGGTAACTCGGATGAGCCCTCGACTTCTTGTGTCTCGACAATATCCTCTTCCCCGGTGCACTTGTTACAGCCGCCCAGGGACAGCGCGAGACACAGGCTGCCAATGCATGTCCACTTAAGACATCTTTCGGCTTTCGTGGGCTGGCGCCGACCGTTGACTGTTCTCTGTCGGCCTGGCTCAGCTACGGTTCTCGAACGCGACCTCGGCTTACCCAGCGTAATACCTCGCCCGCGTGCTGCGGGCGCGCACGAAATCTGCCTCAATTGGCCACGCATGTTGTTTGACCGATGCCGGATTTTCACGGCATCATTATATGGTGAAATCGATGACTGTAACACCCCGTTTTTCCGACTCGCTGCCCTCGTCGGTTTGGGGTGATTCGATGTTTGAATCGCTCGATGGTGGATTGATGAGCAGCTCCTTCGAGCGTTCCCTGTTCCATCGTCGCTCTCGCTCCATAATATCGTGTGCAATGTACGCGGGTAACATATTTCAAAAGCCTCCTCGAGGATCAACATTACTATCTACTTAGACGAGCAAACCCGCCTCATACTTCAATATTATTGTAACATCGGGAAATATAGGGGTCAATCAAACCATCTCATTCTCCTTCTGACCAAACTAACGTTAGTCGTTAATATGGTCGCAGTGTCTCGAGGTTTGCCGCTTGACCAAACTAGCGACTAGCACTAAAATGGTCAGTATGAAAAAAAGAAGTCTTGCGCCGCAAATTCAGGAGTTGAGCTTTGCCAGACGGAAGGTGGCGTTTGTGTCCGGCCCACGCCAGTGCGGCAAGACAACGCTGGCAAAGATGATGATGCGGCAACGTCCCTTCGCAGTCTATGAAAACTGGGACGACTTCAATTTTCAGCGGCGCTGGGCAACCAACCCTGCGTCGGTGATTCCAAAATCAGATGGAAAATCAATTCCACTGGTCGTCCTTGACGAAATTCACAAACACTATCGATGGAAACGTCATCTGAAGGGTGTATACGACACGCTCGAATCACCTTGCGATATCCTTGTTACAGGCAGCGCCAGGCTGAACATCTACCGACGACACAGCGACAGCATGGTTGGGCGCTTTTTTCATTTTCGTCTTCATCCATTCAGCATTCGCGAGATGGAGCGTCCGGACAATCTTTCTCCCGATGAACTTCTTGATTCAATTTTCTCACGCTCTCTTCGCCGTCGGAAAACTCGACAGGATAATTTGGATGCGATGATGGAATACGGTCCTTTCCCCGAGCCGCTGTTCGAAAAGGATGCACGAGCTGTTCGTCTTTGGCGAAGCAGCCGCAACCAACTTGTAATCCGGGAGGACTTGCGAGACATCAGCCGTCTTCCAGAACTCGGCGAAATCGAGATGATGGCGACCTTGTTACCGCAGCGCGTGGGTTCCCTTTTCAGTTTGACCTCTGTGGGGGGAGATTTACTCAGGCCCATTACTACGGTGAAACGCTGGCTGGATTATCTAAAGGAAGTGTATTTCATTTTTGAGATTAAACCTTACAGCAAAAGAATTTCACGATCACTGCGTAAGGGGGGCAAGGTCTACCTCTGGGATTATGGGGGCATCAGGGACAAGGGGGTGCGCTTCGAAAATCTTATTGCCTCTCACCTGCTCAAGGCCTGTCATTTCTGGACCGACACGGGGTTGGGCGAGTTCGAGCTTTTCTACCTTCGCAACAAGGAAAAGCAGGAGTTGGACTTCTTGATTGTTCGTGACGGAGAACCGTGGCTTCCGGTAGAGGTAAAGCTCGGTGATACCAATCCCTCACCGAGTTGGCGAAAGTTCGCCCCCATGCTTTCCTGCAAACGTGGTCTGCAGCTGGTTTACCAGCCGATGTGGAAGATTCACGAATATGGCGACACCAGAGTCCTTGTAGCCGGAGCAGCAGAGGCCCTCAACTACTTTGTCTGAACGCTCTATGTGTCAAGTGGAGGGTTTTGACCCCTTGTCTTCAAATGAGGACAATCGCCAAAACAGCCACAACGATCATGGTGGCGACACCCTGAATCAGGGTGGCTACAGTGTGAGCTTTGTAGGCGGTGCTCACATCCATTTTACCAAACTGTGTGACAACCCAAAAATAGCTGTCGTTTGCATGGGACACAGTCATGGCACCTGCTCCAATGGCCATCACACTCAAAACCCTTCCGGTCTGTGAATCAAGACCCAGATTCATCATAAGAGGTCCAATCATTGCAGAGGTTGTCACAAGCGCTACGGTCGAAGACCCCTGTGCGGTCTTGAGCGCGGCAGCTATGATAAAAGGAATGAGGATTCCCATGTTCATGGAAGAAAGGGACTGGCCCAAATACTCGCCGATGGGAGTGGCTTTTAACACCGCTCCAAGCGCTCCGCCCGCACCGGTTATCATCAATATGATGGCCGCCGACTTCAGCCCCTCCCCCATCCAATCGGTCAGTGTTTCTTTTGAAAAAGAAGGAAGCAATTTGAGTGAAAAAGCAAAACCGATCAGCAATGCATTCACAGGTCTTCCCATAAAAAGAAAGGTCTTGGCGAGGGCTTCGTCTCCAAACGGCCTGGAGGGGAGACCAGCCACAGATGCCAGAGATATTAGAAAAATCGGAACAAGTATGGGAGCAAAAGAAAAAAACACGCCGGGAAGGGTTCCGTGCATCCGCTTTATAACGTTTTCATCCAGCTCCAAGGGTTCGTCATCTTCTTCGCAGCTGGTGTGTTTGCCGATGAATTTTGCCCACCAATAACCCGCCGCGACGGTAACGACAGAGATGGCAATTCCAAACAAAATTACCAGCCCTAATTTGTTTTCCAGACCCAGATTGCCCGCTGCTGCGATTGGACCCGGTGTGGGCGGCACAAGAGTGTGGGTGGCGTACAGTCCAGTGGCAAGGGCGATGGACATTGTTACCGCCGAAATGCCGGCCTTCTTGCCGATTGCTTTTTTTAAACCGCAAAGAATCACAAACCCGGAGTCACAAAATACCGGTATCGATACAATGTAACCAATGACACTCATCGCCAATGCCGGTCGTCTTTTTCCAACGACTTTTAATACCGCATTGGCCATGGTAATAGCGGCGCCGGATTTCTCCAAAACAGTGCCGATGACGGTGCCCAGAATAATGACAACGCCGATATAGGCCAAAATGTTGCCAAACCCGCCGGCCACGGTTTTGTCAATGTCCATCAGGGGCATGCCAACACTAAATGCGATTGCATATGTGGCCACAATCAGTGCGATGAAAGGGTGTAATTTGAATTTGGAAGTTGCTACCACGATGAACACGATAGCTGCCGCCAATATCACCAGAAGTATGGGACCCTGGACCATGGACACCTCTTCTCTAACTTGACATGACGGGGGCGCCGTGTAAATCTCCCGCCTCGCGTCGACGGGTTTTCCCCGGGCGCGGTCAATATCGGAGTCAGTGATGTATCTGTACAGAAAACGCCACGTCAAGAAGAACAGGAAGCGCTGCTCGCGCAAGAACTCCAAGATCAAGGCCAAGAACCGCAACCGCATATTGCGGGCCACCCGAATCAAGTAGGTACTATGGAGGTGTCCTCGTCCTCCTGTTCGGTGGCGGGGGCCTCGCTGCCCTGGGCGCGAATGGCCGGCAGCAGGACGAACGTTGCGGTGGCGCTCAGGAGCATGGTCATGGCCACGAGCAGGCCGAATCTCTGCATGGGAATCATGTCCGAAAGGCTCAAGACCGCGAAACCGGCGGCCACCTGAATCGCGTTGGCGGCTATTGACGGCCCCACCTGGGCGGTGGTCTTTCCCAGGCTCTCGCCCCGCCGTCGCCGTCGCCACAGGAAATGTATGGAGTAGTCCACGCCTATCCCCAGCGCGATGGCCGCGATCATGCTGGTGGTGAGGTCCAGGGGGATTTTTGCGGCCCCCATCACGCCCACCGCCACCGCAAGCATGAATACCGCGGGAGTCAGGCCCTTGACGGCGGATATAACCGAGCGGAAGAAGATGGACATGATCAACGCGAGCACGATCAGCGCCAGGGCCAGGGATCTGAGCTGGTTCCTGATGGTGCTGTTGCAGAAGGCCATGTTTATTACCGGTTGACCCGTGACCCGCGCAAGCACCGTGGTCGCATTCTTGCCGGTCTCCGGAAAACCGTAAACCGTCAGATCGATATCGGTTATCGCCCACGCCACGCGCTCGTTCAGGTCGGCGGAGGGGCTATCGACGCCGGCGGCCGCGAGGGCCGGTCCCGAGAGCCGTCGGGCCCTGATGGCGGCCTGGGCCTGGGAGAGGCCCGCGACCATGGCCTGCGCGGTGAGGGTCAACCCTTCCGGATCCCGCGCAGAGGTGAGCGACAGCGTCCTTTCGATGAGCCCTTTCATTGTCGCGAGATCGGTCTTCTTGCCCGAGAAGATCTTGAGAGCGGCCGTCATGAGATCTTCCCTGGACTTCCACTCGGCAAGCTCCTCGTCCGAAGCTCCGTCGAGGGGATCCTCGAAGACCGGAGCATCTCCGCCCACGTGCTCCGCGACCAGATCCGCGATAGCCTTGTCGAGATCCGGGCCGGCCTCGATGTCTCCTTTCGCATCCTCACCCTCGAGGACCTCCAGCACCTTGCGCGCGGCCTCGTCCGTTATCTGCGGGCCGCCGTGTATCCTCGCGATGCGGACCACCCGCTGCGCAACCTCCCGCAGGAGCTGAGCGCGCCGCAGCTTTGCCTCACGTGGACCGTTGATCACCGCAATATCGATCAGCTCGGAGGGCCTGACCACTTCTCCATCGCCGTTGACTTTCTCGAGGGTGACGAACTCGTTGCGGTCCTGCGGGTCGAGAAAGGACGCCATCTGAACCGGCATGATTCCCCGGGGAACCTCGTTTTCGATGAAGGCCCGCAGATTCTTGACCGCCGCGTCTACCTGTTGCGGGCCGATGTCCCTGAGCCTTATCTGGACGAGGCAGGCGTCTTTCTCAGGAGCGACTAACTGGTTTATGGCGGCGGTCCCATCGAGGAACGGATACAGGTATCCGGTGCGCCGGTTGTTGACCGGAAGATCCGCGCGTCCTCCCATGGCCTCGGATAACATGGTAAGGGGGTCGATTATGGAGTTCACCTGAACGATCTCGTCCATGCCCTTCGCAAACTCGACAATCTTCCGCAGCTGGGCGAGCACGAACGGTGAGCGCATGTCGCCCTCGAAATAAACCTGCAGGTAGACCGAGCCGCCGAAATTGCGTTCGAGAAACCTGTTGGCTTCGTCCGGCTCGGAACCTTTTTTAAAAAAGGTCTCCAGGGTTGGATCCGGCGCGATGCGCAGCACCCCGAACACGCCGGCCACCGCCATGATCACCGCAATGGAAAGGGCCCACGAGCGGTGTCGCTCGGCCCAATGTCCCAGTTTGCCCAGGGGCTTTGCCATCAGGCTGGAGCCGAGCTTCGAGGGAACGTGCTTGGAGAAAGACAGGATAGCCGGGATCGCCGTGATCGCCAGAAGCGCCGTGAAGGCCACTCCTGCCGCCGCGTACACGCCGAACTCGCGCAAAGGAGCGATATCCATAACGAGGAAAGACATGAACCCGGCGCATGTTGTGGCCGCCGACGCAATCACCGGAGCGCCCACGTTTTTCATGGCCTGAATTATTCGATCCCTTACCGTTGGTGCATCCCCCGCGAAGTAGGCCGCGAGAATGTGAATTCCGTACGCGCCGCCTATGGCTATCCCGATGGTGGGGAGCGACGATCCCACCAGTGTGAGTCCCTTTCCACGCAAGGCGACGATCCCCATCAGCCATACCAACCCCACGCCTACCGTTCCGAGCGCGAGCAATACGCCGATGGGTTTTCGAAAGATCAGGAAGGTGACCAGCAGAACCACCACGGCGACGATGGGTGTGAGCCGGGCAATGTCCTTTTTTGTGCCCCCGGCGATATGGAGTCTGATGAACGGCGAGCCTCCGAAGTAGATCGGGTTGCCGGTCCAGATGCCGGCGGCCGCGTCCTTGATATCGGTGGCGATATGAATGGGGGGACGGTCTCCTCCGAGGAAACACAGGATCATCGCCGCCTTTCCGTCAGCGGAGATCATATTACCCACGGCGTTCTCGTTGGAGAGCACACGCTTCTTCAGAGCCTGGAGCTCGGCCGCCTCGGTGGGGACCTTGTCCATGACGAGAGGCTCCACCCTCAAACCCTCCGCAGACGGCTGGGGATCCGGAACTTCGGTGAAGGACAGGACATCGAACACTCCATCGACCTGACCGATCTTCTTGGTGAGCGTCCTGATCTTTTCCAGGGTGGCGGCGGTGAACATGGAATCGGACTCTATGCCCACGATGGCTACGTCGAGGCCGCCGAACCGCTGGTTGACCCTGCGGAACAACTCCACATCCGGATCTTTCTGAGGAAGGAACTGCATGACGTCGTCGTCCGCGTAAATAGTGGGCAGCCACATGCCGAGCCCGATGGAGATGACGACGATGAGCGAGAGAACCAGCGCCCTGAATCTGATCACGAGTTTTGAAAAACGTTCCATTTCACTCCGACCGGCGGGCTCCCATGAGTTTCAGTGTCACAAGAAAACTCATCAGCTATAATTGATTCATATCAAAAACGGTGCTTGATATCACGTGAAGGACATATCACAAGCTCGCGAAGGGTCGTGAAAAAGTATTCGTTTAAGGATAATAATTAGCTCGGCGTTGAGCTATACTCGCCAAAATCCAGAGCCCATCGCATGGGCTCGACAACAAAGGAGTGTCGAATGAAGGCTTCCCTTTTCATTGCAATAGTATTCATCACCTCGCTCGTCGCGGTCTGTGGATGCGACGCGCTCCCGTTCGGTCAACAGCAACCGCCGCCGATGCCGCCACCTACCCTTGTGCCGCCGCCGCCGATGCCCGTGGCCACCCAACCGCCCGTGATGCCCGTCGCGCCCTTGCCGGCGCCCGTTGTGGCAGTGGCCGTTCCGCCGTACCAGTGGACCGATAAGCCGGTAATAGACTCCGTGCCCCAGGCTCCCCTGGGCGGCATGGCCAACGGAAGACCTTTCGCCACTCAGGCGATAATCATCGAGCCGATCGGCGACAAGTGGAAGATGAAGATCCACGACAAGCCCCTCGAGAACCCGACGTCGCTCATCATGGGCGGGCAGGCGATCACCATCGATCTGCCGTTCAATCCCGGTGCGGGCGCTAGCTTCACTCGTGAGATGGCCTACGGCGACGGGTACTTCCAGATCAACAACGACCCTGCGAACCTGGAGGCCACCACCAGTTGGAACGCGGAAAACGCGTGGGCCATCGAGATAACCAAGTGGGAGGTCTCGGATTACGATCCCGATGGGGATCTGTACCAGATGGCCGGCACGGCCTCGGGACGCATCGCCGTATGTTACAAGGGCAACCCCACCGGTATCCAGAACTCCTGGCTGGCGGGTAACTTCGAGGACGCGACCGTTCGCTACATAGGCAAGCCATATTTCATGGAGAAGGGAAAGTCCTCGAGCGGCAGTTCGTCCGGCAAAAAGCTCACGCTTCCCACGCTTCCCGATCCCAAGAAGGCTCCGGAGCCCAAGAAAGATCCCGTAAAGAAGCCCGAGCCCGAGAAAGAACCCGAAAAGACAACCAAGGACAAGGGCGAGACCGACATCGAGAAGGCGAAGAAAGCCCTTACGCCGATGTTCAAGTCCCTGAAGGACAGCTACGACAAGTCAAAAAAGAAAGATACGGAATAGACGACTACTCCACCGTAACCGTCTTCGCCAAATTGCGGGGCTGGTCCACGTCGGTGCCCTTGAAGTCAGCCACATAGTAGGCGAGCAACTGCAGCGGAATCACCGCCAGGATGGGATAGAGATCCTGAAGGCAGACGGGTATCTCTATCCGCCTGACATCAAGGGTATCCAGGGCCTTCTCCCCCCGGGTGCTCACGGCGATCACACGACCGCCTCGGGCGAGCACCTCCTGTACGTTTCCGGAGATCCGGTCAAAGGACGAATCGGTGGGCATGACCACCACCACCGGCATGTTCTCGTCGATGAGGGCTATGGGCCCGTGCTTCATCTCCCCGGCGGCGTAACCCTCGGCGTGGATGTAGGCGATCTCCTTGAGCTTGAGCGCGCCCTCGAGGGCTATGGGGAACAGGAGCCTTCTGCCCAGGAACAGACAATTCGAGTACGATGCGAGCTCCCGGGCCAGCTCGTTGATATGGTCGGAGTCGGTGAGGATCTCCCGCATCAGGGCCGGTATCTTGAGAAGGCCCTCGAGCAACTCCCGGGCGCGGGGCTTTTCGAGAACGCCGCGCCTGCGACCCAGATGGACCGCCAGCATGAACAGTGCGGTGAGCTGGGCCGTGAAGCACTTGGTCGAGGCGACTCCGATCTCCGGCCCCGCGTGGGTGTACAGAGATCCGTCCGAGACCCGCGGTATGGCGGAGTCGAGCACGTTGGCGATGGCCAGGATCGACGCGCCACCCTCTTTTGCAACCTTGACCGCTTCCAGTGTGTCGATGGTCTCCCCTGACTGGGAGACCGGGATGACGAGATCGTTTGGATCCACCAGCGGGCTGCGGGCCCTGTACTCGCTGGCCAACTCCACCTCCGTGGGAACCCTCGCCAGATTTTCGAGCCAGTACTTCCCCACGAGAGCCGCGTGGTACGAAGTGCCGCAAGCCACCAGCACGACCCGTCTCACCCGTCGAGCGGAGAGATCGTCGAGCCCCATCAGCTCCGTGGCGACCCCCGAGCCCTCGATGGAGACACGCCCGCGCATGGTATCCTCCATCACCCTCGGTTGCTCGTGGATCTCCTTGAGCATGAAGTGCCGGTACCCGCCCTTCTCGGCCTGGGTCGCGGACCAGGTAATCGTCCTGGGTTCCCGCGTGATCTCCGGGCCGTCGATCTCGTGGATACTGAAGCCGTCCCTGGTCAGCACGGCCAGCTCCCCGTCTTCCATGAAGACCATCCGGTTGGTGTGTTTCAGAATAGCCGGGATGTCGGAGGCGGCGAAAGTCTCCCCGTCGCCCACGCCGATCACCAGCGGGGATGAGTTCTTGGCCACCACTACCCTGTCCGGATCGTTCTTTGCGAGAACGGCGATGGCGTAGGATCCGGTTACCTTGGTGAGGGACTGTCGGATCGCCTCCACAAGGTCCGGGGTTTTCTCCAGGGCAGCGGAGATCAGGTGAGCGAAGATCTCCGTGTCGGTTTCGGAGGAGAACGTGGCGCCGGCCTGCTCGAGCTCACGGCGGAGCTCGAGGTGATTCTCCAGGATTCCGTTGTGAACCACCGCCACTCCGTTGACCATGTGGGGGTGAGCGTTGGTCTCCGACGGGCGTCCGTGGGTGGCCCAGCGGGTGTGGCCCATTCCGAGCTTGCCGGCGAGGGGAGTCTTTTCGAGGGCGGTCCCCAGGTTGGCGAGCTTGCCCTGCGCCCTCACTACCTTTAGCATTTCACCGTCGTGTACGGCGATGCCCGCCGAATCGTAACCCCGGTACTCGAGCCTGGTCAGGCCCTGCAGGATGATGTCGACACATGGCCTGGAACCTATATAACAAACGATACCGCACATAACGCGATCAACTCCTTGTGAAAACAGTTGGTTGCAGAGTACAGGAAATCTGTTTCGCGACAAGACCCCACCCCAATCACTCCCTACTGCGGGGAGGGGGAAGAAATGTGGATATTGAGCGATTGTGATATTGTTCAAGGCGAGGGAAAGAGATGAGCGCCCATATCGAACAACATACGGCTGATTTTACCGTGCCTCGGGAGTTGCTCTGGGACGTGCACGCTTCGAACGTATCGTGGGACTCCCATCGGGAATTCATAATCGGTCGGATTCTCGCCAAGGGCGATATCGAGCACATCCGGATGCTCGGGAAATTCGTCGGCGACGAGGCGCTACGGGCGCATCTGAGAAGAACGCGCGGAAGGACCATGGGGCGAAAAAGACTGCGTTTTTTTGAGAACATCCTGCGACTGTCATCCCGAGAAGTGGACGATTGGATCGCCGATCCGGTGAGGCGGATCTGGGACAACAGATAGGATGACCGGGTTTCACGAAGAGGTGCTGCCGCATGAGCAGCGCCGTGTTCTGAATAAAATCGGAGCCTGGTGTCGCGAGAGAGATTTCTACCTCGGAGGCGGAACAGCCGTCGCGATCCAGTTGGGGCATCGCCGCTCCCTGGACCTCGACTGGTTCTCTCCAGCAGAGCGATTCGATTCGAGCGCGTTGGCGCAAGAGCTGCGCATGGACGGAATACCCATTGACGTGAGAGAAGTCGGCAGGGGCGCGTTGCACGGCCTCATCGATGGAGTCCTGGTCTCCTTTATTCGATACAGGTACCCACTGCTTGGAGATTTCATCGAATGGCCCGCGTACCGATGTCGCATGGCCTGTCTCGACGATCTGGCGTGTATGAAGCTCGCGGCCGCCGCGCAACGTGGAGAGAAGAAAGATTTTTTCGATGTCGTCGCGATTTGTTCCGGACCCGTTCCCTTTGATCGCGCGCTCGAATTGTATCTGCAAAAGTTCGCCGTCAAGAGCATCGGGCATGTCCTCATGTCTTTATGTTATTTCGACGATGCGCGAACCGAGGAGTCTCCCGAGCTTCTCTCGGAGATGAGTTGGGACGAGGTTCAAGAAACCTTGAGGGCGTGGGTCAGGGAAAAAGCGGGGTAGAGGTTTCCCCATTTCTTAAAAAAGGAGTTGAAAGTGAGCCGATTCATAACGGAATGGAAGAAAAGCCACGGGGCCGGTGAGTTGCGGATAGATGACGCGGGGCAGACCGCGGTCCTCATGGGGTGGGTGGACGCGGTGAGAAATCACGGCGGTACGATCTTCATCGACCTGCGGGATCGCTTCGGGGTAGCCCAGGTGGTGTTCGACGGGGCAAGCCTCGGCGAGGCCGACATGGAGGTGGCAAAGGGGTTGCGGCAGGAGTACGTGGTAGCGGTTCGCGGCACGGTCCAGAAGCGCGCGGGCAAGCCCAATCCCAAGCTGGCCACCGGTGAGGTAGAGGTGATATCCACCGAACTCGAGCTCTTCAACAGGTCCTTGCCCATGCCGTTCCAGGTGGCCGACGAGGTGGACGCCAAGGAGGAAACCAGGCTCAAGTACAGGTTCCTGGACCTTCGGCGCCCGCCGTTGCGCAAGGCGATGATTCTCAGATCCGAGGCCGCCCGATTGGCGCGCGAGTATTTCGCGTCGCAGGGTTTTGTGGAGTTCGATACCCCCATCCTCACCAAATCGACACCGGAAGGGGCCCGGGATTATCTGGTGCCGTCGCGGGTCAACCCGGGAACGTTCTTCGCGCTCCCTCAGTCGCCACAGCTGTTCAAGCAACTCCTGCAGGTGTCGGGTTACGAGCGTTACTACCAGATCTGCAGGTGCTTTCGCGACGAGGATATGCGCGCTGACAGACAACCGGAGTTCACACAGATCGACCTGGAGATGAGCTTCGTCGGCCCCGACGACGTGATGACCGCCGCCGACGGAATGATCGCCTCCATGTTCGCTACGCTCAGGGACGTGGAGGTCCCGCTCCCGATCCCGCGGATCACCTATGATCAGGCGATGGCGCGCTTCGGGGTGGACAACCCGGATGTCCGTTTCGGCATGGAGCTGATCGATTTAACGAATCTCGCCAAAACCTCCGGGTTCCAGGTGTTCTCCAGCGTGGCGGGCGAAGGCGGGCTGGTGACGGGCATGGTGGTGAAAGGCGGCGCCGTGTTCTCGCGCAAGGATGTGGACGCCCTCACCGAGTTCGTCAAGACCTACGGCGCCGGCGGTCTCGCCTGGACCAAGCGCGCGGACGGGAAGTTCACCGGACCCCTGGCCAAGTTCGTCGACGAGGCGCTCGAGAAGGCGCTTCTCGCGGACGCCGGAATGAAGGACGGCGACCTGGCCCTTTTCGTGGCGGACCGGGACGCAAGCGTGGCCCGCACGGCGGCGGGCAGACTTCGCGGTCACCTGGGAAACAAGTTGAGCCTGGTGAGTCCCGACGAGTTCGGTTTCATATGGGTGACCGATTTCCCCATGTTCGAACGGGACGAGGAGACCGGCAAGCTCGTGGCCATGCATCACCCGTTCACGTCTCCCAATTCCGAGGATCTCGACTTGCTCTCCAGCGACCCCCTGAAGGTCAAGACCCGCGCCTACGACATTGTCATAAACGGCCAGGAGGTGGGAGGAGGGTCCATCCGTATTCACGACCGCAAGGTGCAGTCACGGGTATTCGAAGCGTTGGGTATCGGCGAGGAGGAAGCCGGGCGGAAGTTCGGATTCTTGTTGGAGGCCCTGTCATTCGGAGCGCCTCCCCACGGCGGGCTGGCGTTCGGCTTCGATCGGCTGGTGGCCATCCTCGCGGGCGCGGACTCCATCCGGGACGTTATCGCCTTCCCCAAGACGACACGGGCCGCCTGCCTGATGACGGAGGCGCCGTCGCAAGTGGATACGGAGCAGCTGGCCGAGCTGGGAATAGGGCTCATCGAAAAATAGCCGTCGCGGTAATGCCGGGTAATGCTGGACGAACACGGCGCATGTGGAATAGGCTTAAATACTTAAGTGGAAACTACAGTCTCTAGTGTGTTGCCCTCTTTTGCCGGGAGAATAAGGAAAATGAAAAAGACATTTATTATCGGGCTCATGATGGCGGCGGTTTCAGCCGTGTTCTACACCCTTGCCGGGTGCGCGATCGAGAACGAGGACGGTGAGACCGAACAGGTCGTCATCTCCGCCGAGTGTAACTGGTACGGGGGCGTCGAATGCGATCTCCAGTGCGACGATTTCGAGTTCTGGGTCTCCTGCGAGGGGGAAATGGCGATCGATTGCGATCCCCACTGCGATGAGTTTACGATCGACGTCGAGTGCTCGACGAGCTGCGAGGCGGATTGCGGTATCGAGTGCACCGGCGACTGGAGCGTGTCGGACTGCGAACTCTACTGCCAGGGGGATTGCGAGGCATCCTGCGAGGGCGAGTGCTCCGCGTCCGACGATGAGGCCGAGTGCTCCGGTCACTGCGATGGTTACTGCGAGGGTCACTGCACGGCGGGCTGTGATATCGAAGCGCCCGATTGCGACGGATGGTGCGAGGCGTCCTGCGAGGGCGAGTGTTCTGCGGAGGCCAACATCGACTGTCACCTGTGCAACGTGGATGTCTACGTCGACTGCGAGGGCGAGATGAACCTCGACTGCCACGGCGGGTGCGACTCGGACGGTGTCCTGGAATGCAACGGCGAGTTCATCGACAGGAAGGATCTCGAGGCCGCCGTGGATTGGGTGCGGGCACACATGACCGCCGAGGTCACCTTCGAGGGAGACGCCGAGTGCTACGGCAACACCTGCTCCGCCGAGGGTAGCTGCGCCTTCGAGTGCGCCGTCGGATCCACCGGCAGGGGCGCCAACGCCCTGGGCGCCGGCATGTTCGTCCTCTTCCTCGGCGCCATGCTGGTTATTCGCCGCAAGCGGGGATAGCACACACTGGTGTTCACCTCTCCTGTGTGTAGCGGGAGATGGCCGGGGGAAGATCGATTGACATCCGTGCCCACGCGCGGATAAATTCCCTCCATGCCTCAAAACCCCAAATTGAATTACATCGACAGGGACAGGATGAACCTCGTCGGGCTCATGCTCGGGGGGATACTCGAGGAGAGTATCGCCAGTCCTCGCGGATCTGCCCTCGTCCAGAAGCTCCGCGGCGCCGTCGGCGTGACGGCGGGCAAGATGCGTATCACCCTTCGGTTCCACGAGGACGGAATAACCGTGGTCCGCGGGATCGAACCGGGTACGAGGGCCCGGGTGAAGGGCTCCCTCGACGGATTGCTGCAGGTTAGCCTGGGTCGCGGGGCGGTTCGCTCGTTCCTGGCCGGCGAGGTCTCGTTCTCGGGAAATCCGTTTTTCGTGCTCAAGATGCTGCCGCTCCTGAGGGTGGACCGGTCAAGGAGGGCAAAATGAAGATGACGCCGCAGCAGACGAAGAGTCTCTTTGAAAAGGTCATCCCAAAGGAGCGGCTGACGATCGACGAGGATACCCTGGACAGGTACTCGCGGGATCAGACCGAATGCGAGCCGGGACGCCCGGATCTGGTGGCGTTCGTCGAGACGGACACGGAAATGACGGAGATCGTCAAGATCGCTTCAAGGTACCGGGTACCCCTGATACCCCGGGTCGCGGGAACAAACCTGGGGGGACTCTCATTGGCCGCCCGCGGCGGCGTGATCCTCGATCTCACCGGGGTGAACAAGATCCTGTCCATCAACGAAACCGACATGCTGGCCGTCATAGAGCCGGGGGTCACCTTCCAGCAACTGGTGGACGAGCTCAAGGCCCGGGATCTGCCGTTGACCATCGGCATCCCCCTCTCCCCTCCGGAGACCTCGGTCATGGCAAACTGCCTCATGGACGGACTGGGCAATCTCTCCTTGCTCCACGGCACCATGGGCGAATGGATCGCGGGGCTGGAGGTCGTGCTGGCGTCCGGAGAGGTGATCCGAACAGGCGCCTGGGCCGTCTCCGACGTGCCGTTCTCCCGCGCTCCGCTTCCGGATCTCACGGGCCTGTTCGTCTCCTGGCAGGGCACCACCGGTCTGGTCACAAAGATGGCGGTTCAGCTCAAGCCGAACCCTCCGTTACGAAAAAAATTGTTTATCCTCACCTACGACCGGCGCTCCACCTACGACCTGATGCGCAGGTTCGCCAGGCTCAAGATCTTCGACGACATCGGCGGCCTCTCCTGGCCCACGGGCAAGATGCTCTACGGCGTGGACAAACCTCTGCAAAGAGATCCCGACGAGCCGGAGTTCTTCACCTACCTCGATGTCTCCGCGTTCAGCCCGGCCGAACTCCGATTGAAGCTGGAGATTGTGGTGGCCGAGTTGAAGGATCTGCGTGAGAAGGGCGCCGTGATAGAAGATCCCTTCGATCTGGACACCATCTGCGCCATCAGCCCCAAGTTCGAAAAATTCGCCGTGTTCCCGACCGATCTGGACTTCCTGACCGACAACCCCGGCGGCGGGCTCACCTGGGTTGGAACCTACGGGCCCATGAGCAGGTTCGACAAGGCGGCCGATCTGGGCATCGAGATCATGGAGCGGCACGGCTTCCCGCCGATTATTGTTTCCAGGCCGATGAAGGGCGGGCACTTCGGCGTGCTGCGCTTCATATCCACCTTCAAGCGGGACGATGAAGAGGACACGGCCAGGGTGGGGCGCTGCAACCGGGAGCTGACCGACATGGTGCTCGAACAGGGGTTCATCCCGTACAAGACCCCCGGGTGGGCGGTGGAAAAGGTGCTGCCCGGGATGTGGCCGGGGACCCACGATCTGATGAGGCGCGTCAAGGCCCTGCTCGATCCCAGGGGGATCATGAACCCGGGCCGCTGGCAACTCGATCCCTAGTTGAAGCGGCCGCCATCATCTTCCCCTTCCCCTCGCAGGGGAAGGCCGGGATGGGGTCAAATCAGAAAAGCATCATCGCGTGGATTCCGGTGTTGAAGAAGAAGCTGTCGTGCTTGCCGTTGTATTTTGAACAAGAGGAAACCGGATCGACAATCTCTTTCTGATTGGTCGCCGGGTCTGGCGCTCCGGTCGGCCCACCGTCGATATCGACGCAGGTGGTGAGGAAAAACGGCTCGTAGACGGTCACCACTATCCCAAGGGAAAACCGCTCTGCAAGCTTGAAGTCCAGGCCCAGAGCATAGTCCAGGCTGATCCCATGATTGGTCGATTTCATACCCTGACCGTCATTGTTTTCCCATGACGTGGACCAGATAAAATAACCCAGGTGCAGGCCGAGTACCGGCTCCACAACGTTCTGCCTTCCGAGGGGAAAGAAGCGCGCTCCCAGTCTCACGACATTGAACATGCCGGAAGGGTCCAACACATCCGGATCTGTGCTCTTGAGGATTTGCCCGGTGAATGTCTCACCGGCTTCCAGCACCAGCTTGGGGAGGATCCCGTAGCCGGAAAGCACGTGCCCGCCCAACCCGAAGTCCCCGTCCGGGGTGGTCTTGCAGCCTCCGGACGATGCACACTCGGAGGACTCGAAGCCCAGGCTCACGAATATCCCCACCGGTACGTAGAGTTCCTCTTCTTCTTCCACGGCGACTTCTTCCACGGCGAAAGGATCCGGCTGCGGAGATATCTCTTGCATGGGAGGCGACGGCACGGGCGCAACGACCACGGGAGGCGCCTGTGCGGCTTTGGGGACACACTCGCCCTCGACGGTGCATTTCTCACCGCGCTCGCACGGCGGGTTGCACATGCTGATGCACTTGCCCTCATGGCACAAGTATCCGGAACGGCACCTGGGAAAACACTTCACGCCTTCATCGGGCTTGCCTTCGCCGGGCTCGCCCTCGGCCTTTGCGGTCGCTTCAGGCTTCGAAGCGGGATCCTCGGTTTCCTCGGCCAAGTCCTTGTACGGATCTTCCTCCACCTGCGCCAAAGCCAATGTAGACATGAAAACCGAGCACGCGAAAACGGTCGCCACGATAACCCCATCCCGGCGGCCAGCTTCAACCCCATCCCGGCCTTCCCCTGCGAGGGGAAGGGGAAGTTGATGGCGGCCAGCTTCAACCCCATCCCGGCCTTCCCCTACGAGGGGAAGGGGAAGTTGATGGCGGCCAGCTCTAAATATTGATTTATATATCATCATTTATGAGTATCAGAACATTCATCATTTGGGTATGCTCTATCGCTTCTGGATACCGTTGATAACGCAACCAAGATACGAGGAGAAACATAATGTCGTGCATAATTGCCGTTAAAGGCAGAGAGATCCTGGATTCCCGCGGCAATCCGACCGTGGAAGTGGACGTTGTTCTGGAGTCGGGGTATTCGGCGTCCGCCAAGGTTCCGTCGGGCGCGTCGACGGGAAAACACGAGGCCGTCGAGCTTCGCGATGGAGACAAGAAGAGATACGGCGGCAAGGGAGTACAAAAGGCCGTAACCGCGATCAACGAGGAGATCGCGGCGAGGGTGATCGGAATCGACGCCATGAACCAGCGGGAGCTGGACCTCACGATGATCGAGCTGGACGGCACCGAGAACAAGGGACGATTGGGCGCAAACTCCATTCTCGGCGTCTCCATGGCCGCGGCGAGGGCTCAGGCCGCCGAAATCGGCATCGAGTTGTACCGACACGTGGGCGGGTTGGGAGCGTACCATCTCCCGGTCCCGATGATGAACATCCTGAACGGCGGCTCCCACGCGGACACGAACGTGCAGGTGCAGGAGTTCATGATAGTGCCCACGGGCGCGCCTACCATGGCCGAAGCCGTGCGCATGGGGTCGGAAGTGTTTCACGAGCTCGGCCGCATGCTCAAGAGCAAGGGGCTCTCCACCGGCAAGGGCGACGAGGGCGGCTACGCTCCCAACCTGCCGAGCAACGAGGCGACCATCGAGCTGATCCTCCAGGCCGTCGAGGGAGCGGGGTACAAGCCCGGCGAGGAGATCTCGCTCGCCGTCGACTGCGCGGCCTCCGAGTTTTACAAGTCGGGCAAGGGCTACTTCCTGGACGCAAAGGACGGGGCGGCGCTCGACGCGGGCGCCGTGATAGACAGGTACTCCAAGTGGATAGAGAAATATCCCATCATCTCCATCGAGGATGGGCTCGACGAGGACGACTGGGAGGGCTGGACGGCGCTGACAGAGGCCATCGGTGACAAGGTGCAGCTGGTGGGCGACGATATCCTGGTCACCCAGGTATCGCGGATCAAAAAAGCCATGGATCTGAAGGCCGGCAACTCTTCCCTGATCAAGCTCAACCAGGTGGGCACCCTCACGGAGACCCTCGAAGCCATCTATCTGTCACAGCGCGCGGGATGGAGCGTGGTGATCTCGCATCGCTCGGGGGAGACGTCCGACGATTTTATCGCCGACCTCGCGGTGGCCACCAACGCCGGTCAAATCAAGACGGGATCCCTGTCGCGATCCGAGCGCGTCGCCAAGTACAATCGCCTCATCCGCATAGAGGAAGATCTCGGAAGCGCCGCAGTGTTCGGCGTGTGATCAGAAACCCCATCCCGGCCTTAGAGGTTGTTCTCCAGGAAACGTGTGATGACGGAGAACAGGTGGATGCGGGCCTTCGATTCTCGAATGCCGTGCTTGGCGCCCGGGTAGAACATCACCCTGAACGACTTGCCCGCCTCGATGAGAGCGTTCACAAAAAGCCCGGTGTTGGCGAAGTGGACGTTGTCGTCACCCAGCCCGTGAACCAGCAACAGCGGCACATCGAGCTTTTTTGCCGCGTCAAGGAGGATAGTGGAATCGTAGCCCTCCGGGTTGTCTTTCGGTCTCTGCATGTACCGCTCGGTGTAGGCCGTGTCGTACTGTCTCCAGTCCGTTATCGGCGCGACAGCGATCCCGGCCTGGAAGATATCCTTTGTAAGCAACAAGGAGCGCAGGGACATGGCGCCGCCGTATGACCAGCCGAAGATCGCCAGACGCTTTTCGTCCACGTACGGCTGCTTGACTAGATACTTTATTCCCGCGAGCTGATCCTCCAACTCCACCTTGCCGAGGTTCCTGTGAATGGGGGTCTCGAAGGCCTTCCCTCTACCCGCGCTGCCGCGTCCGTCCATGCTGAAGACCAGGATTCCACGTTTGGCCAGCAGGTTTCTCCACGCCTGAAAAGAGGTTCTGAAATGATCTTGCACAACCTGCGCGCCCGGTCCGCCGTATACGTAGATCAGAACCGGGTACCGTCGGGCGGGCTCGTACGCCCTCGGCCTGGTAAGCTGGACCCAGAAAACCAGGCCGTCCGATGTCTCGATGGGAAAGAGGTCGTTGATCACGGTGTCACAAGAGTATCTTCCGCGATCGGCCACGGCCACCCCCGCGAGCAGGGTCCCCGCATTGTCGAAGAGATCGATCACCGGGGGGATGTCGAGGGCCGAATGGTTGTCCACGTATCGGGACGAATCCTTGGAGAACACCGCGTTGTGAACGCCGCCTGCCGGAGACACACGCTCAACATCCCCTCCCGCGAGGGGTACCCTGAAGATTCCGTACGTGACCGGCTTCTTCGCGTTTCCCGTGAAGTACACGTACCCCTTTTTTTCGTCGACGGAATCGATGGACGTGACCACCCACTCCCCGTCGGTGAGCTGCTTTTCCACCAGGCCGTCCAGGCTCAACTTGTAGATGTGCGCGAATCCGTTTCGCTCCGATAGCCACAGGAGCAGGCCCCCGCCCTCGATGAAAATCGGCTCGCCGAGCAGGTTGACCCAGCGGGGATCCCGCTCCTCCACGAACGCCTTGCACGCGCCTGTTCCCGTGTCGCACATGAGAAGCTCCAGCACCGTCTGCAGCCGGTCCAGCCTCGCGACTATCAGCCGATCTCCGTCGGGATGCCAGGTCACCCGGGGGAGATAGATGTCGGTTTCGTCTCCCGTGTCGAGCCACCTGACGGTCACGTCGCCGCTGATGGAGAGATCCGCCGCACCCACCCGGACAACCGGATTTTGCTCGCCCGCGCGAGGGTAAGCCTGGATTCTCGTGTTGCCTTCCGCGTCCACGATAACGGTTCGCCTGGAAACCTCCGTCTCGTCGACCGCATGGACCCACAGCTTGTTGCCGTCCGGCGACCAGCCGAACCCGGCCTCCGTCCCGAGCTCTTCGCCGTACACCCACGTCACGCCCCCGTAATACCGGTCGTCGGACCCGCCCGACGTGATTTTTCGCTCCGCAGCCGTCTTGACGTCCATGACGTAGAGGTCGTTGTTGCGCACATAGGCCAATCTCGTGCCGTCGGGTGAAGCCTGAACACCCTCCTCGGCTTCATCGGTCTCGGTCAACCGCGTCGGTTTGCCGTCAAGATCCATCGCGTAAAGGTCGCCCTCGGACTCCAACACCAGCCTGTCGTCTCTCAACCACGCGAACCCATCCACCGAAAAATCGGACTTGGAGATCAAGGAGCGCTCCTGCAGGTTGTTCATATCCATGATCCAGAGGCCCGCCACCTTTTTGTCGTCCTGGTCCTTCCTGGTTTTCATATAGGCGAGGTGCTCGCCGTTCGGAGACCATGTGAGGCTGCTCGGCAGCTTGCCGGTGACAGGTGGATCGCCGTAGATTCGGGCGATCTCGGGGTCGACGTCCGTTTGAAACTCCGTGGCCGATACGAGCTTTGGGGAAGGAGGGATCGTCGGGCCGGTCGGTGCGGATCCGCACGAAACCAGGCACAGGGAAAAAGCCAGGAAGGAAATTGAGATTACCGTTTTCATATCGCTTTAGCCTAAAGGAAAACTATCGGTGGAGCCGATGGGACTTGAACCCACGACTTCCGCGTTGCGAACGCGGCGCTCTCCCAACTGAGCTACGGCCCCGTGCTTCAGATGCCCGAGCGGCCCGGGCGGAGGGGATTATATGCACCCTTTTTCGCCATACAAGGCTTTTTAATTAAAAGAAGCTCCACACTGTCGATCAATGCCCGTGTGAAAAAATTTCATCGAGCGGCGAGCATGCGGCATTGCTCTTCCTCCAGCGTGGCTTCACCATCTGCGGCAAGAGCGCGATAACACTTGGCCGCCAGGCAATGAACCTCCGGGTGGAAGGGGTTCACCGCCACGGCCTTCTCCAGCATCTTCGCCGCCTCCTCGTAACGTTTCAGGGACGTGAGCGCTTTTCCGAGCTGGACGAAGACCGTTGCGTGATTCGGGTACAGTTGCGCCATGGGCTCCAGGGTTTGCACAACCTTATCGAAGTCACCGAGGTCCAGGAGACATCCACCGAGTCGATCCGTGATCTCGGGACTGTCCGTTTGAGCAAGGGCTCGGGCCCGTCGGTATTCGATGATCGCCGGCTTGATGTGCCCCCGCAGTCGAAGCAGATCTCCGAGCCTCAAGTGCCGCCGTACGTCGTCCGAAAGCACCGACTCCGCGCCGATCCGATCCGTGACGGCGCCACGCAGGAACCTGCGCTTCATCAGGCCGACCGCCATGGCCGGAGTCTGGCGCTTGCCTCCGGCGACCTGTTCCCACCACAAGTACAGGCGCCGCACATTGAACATGGCGACTTTCGTGAAGGCGGCGTCCGCAGTGCGTCCCTGGCCAAGCTCGTTGAGCAGTTTTCGGATCCATCCGGGGTCGTCGACCCTCTCGTCCACGTACCTCATGAAGCTGAGAACCTGCGCGTAGGCGAGCTGGGCATCTTCCTGGTTGGGCAGATGGGCCACCGAAGGATGGAATCTCGCAAAGGGTATCAGGCGCCGCTCGCGGACTGCCCGGTCGAGCAAGTACGCCTCCTCGGGAGTGAGATCGCCGAGCTTCTGATCCCGCCATCTGCGCTCCATGATCTTCGCGATCCCCTCGTGGAGCCATATGGGAGCCTTGTTGCGGGAGAGCCGGGTTATCAGAACGTGGGTCAGCTCATGGGCAAGGGTGTCGAGCCATGGGTATCCGGTGGCGAGCACGCGCGGCGACAGGATCATGACCTTGCCAAACTTCGATATACCCACGGTGCCGGTGCGCTCCATCTGCTCCACTGTGAGCCCGCAGTATGCCGAAAGGGATTCCAGATCCGGGAGCAGGATGATCTCCATGCCCTTCGGCGGCCTGTCCCCCCACGCTTCCTCAAGGGCCACGACCTGCCTGGAGAGTGCCTCGTCCGCGTGGGGCACCAACAGCGCGTCGATTCCCGCGTCGTGCCGAAAGACGAAGTTTGAACGTTTCCCAACAGTCGACACCAGGCCGGCCGCAGCGTCGCTTGACAGTTCCACCCGGTCCCGCAGCCTTTTCCAGTCGAGCTCCGTTCGGGCGCCCTCGATGGCTTTCCTGAGATCCACCAGGGCACCGTCGTAATCGCCTTCGTAAAAACGAAGCTTGCCGGAAGTATACTTTCCACGTGGTGTGTCGCGCAGATCGGAACCTATTCGGTCGAAACGCACGCGCGCCTCGTGCAACAACAGCGAGTCTATCTCATCCTCGATGGTGGCAAAAACACCCGGCGCGGGGTCGGCCTGCGCCGGGCCCGGGACGAAACCGGTTGTGATGATGATCGCAACCAGGGCAGTTCCCATCCCCAAATTGGATGATTTGGAGAAGACGCTAGCGTACCAGCATTTCATAATACCTCTTGATCGCCTCGCTGTAGAAGCTCGGTAGATCTCCTCTCATCGCCTCGATGATGTCCTCCCGGTATTCGGGCGGCACCTCGTATTCTTCCGGTTTGGGAATGTCGACCTCGCTTTTCAGAACCATCGGTCGGGACTCGAGCTGACTCGCCTCACTTCCCCGCCGAAGATCCTGTCTCAGACGGGCCAGCCCGTCCAGTGCTTCCGTCTGTGCCTCTAGCGCGTCGCGCAACTTCTTGTCCTCCAGGTGGGTCGTTCCGTCGTTCATGCGCGTGGCCACCGAGTTCAGAGAGCCCAGCGCCTGTCGTGCCAGGAACCTGGTATCCTCGCCTTGTTCCTTGATCCAGGTTCGCAGCTTCTTCGTTCTCGCAAAGAGATGACGCTGCTTCACGGATTGGCGTCGCGCCTCCCGGTGATCCCGATCGGAAAAGAGCTGAGACGGCCTGGGATACGCGCCTTGGACCTCGTCGATCAATCCGGAGGCCATCCTGTCCACCGCCGCCAGTTTGCCGGGCAGCTTTCCGTCCAACGGGTCCGCGAGATCTTCCAGAGCGAGCCTCAAATCCCGTGAAACCTGACGGGCCTCATCGAGATCACCTTGCCCCAGGACCAGCTCCAGCTCCCTCGCGGCAATGCGAAGGCGAGCGATCAGCTTGCGTTCATGGGAACCTTCTGGAGATTCGATCCCTTCGAGATGCTGCCTCATGGATACGACGGCCGTGAGTTGACGTTTCACGAGGGAGTCGATCTTACCCTTCATCACCTCGATCACCTTTTCCTGGAAGCGACGGCGCAACGCGATGGTCTTTCTCCGCAGCTGCAACTGATTCGACTCAATTGCCATGATCCTGTCGAGAAGCTCTCCTGTAAATTCCTCTCCCTTGCCGAAACGCTCGGTCCTGAACGCCAGGTGGCCGGTTTCCAACTCGGTCATGACCCGGGCCAGCTTCTGCTCCAGGCTCCTGGCGAACTCGAGCGCCTCGGACAGGTTGCCCTGCGCAAGCAACGCTCTCAAATGCGTAAGCGAGCCGGCGAAGTCCACCACCTCCAGGGCGGAGGGATTCACATACACGTCGCTCACCTTGCCGCGCACTGTTTCAATCCCCCGCCCGAGTCCGGAGATCATCTTCTCCATTTTTTCGATGGCGTCCAGAACGGCGCGTCGACCGATCTCAGAGCGGGTTCGACCGTACGCCTCGATCAACTCCACGAGAACGGTACGCTCCTTCTCCAGATTACCTCCGTCCGCGACCAGCATGGCGAACTGCTGCTCCATGATCAGATCGTCGATGCGAATCACCGCATCCTCTATGATCCGGATAGTCACCCGGTCCACTCCCTGGCGCTTCTTGAAATGCTCCATCGGAGGTCGGTGGAGCCTGGCCTCGTGTAGAAGCTGGTTGGAAAGATCTTCACGGATCTGTGGGAGAGTTTTGGTGGACATGTGCCCAGACAAAGGGTCCAGTTTGATCTGACGAATCAGGCGCGCCATGCGTCCGAGCAGGTCTTCGGTCTGGCTCCGAAGAATGGCGAAACGCTCCTTTGCCTCCTCCGACTTTCGCGGATTCGCCGGGGGTCTTGTTTGAAGGCGAGCCGCAAGCAGATCCACCAGAGCATCGAGCACCTGACCCTGCTCCATGAGGACGCTTTCGTGGCGGCTCGACCTTGTCATTATGTTTACCGTAAACGATCTTGCTCGACCGGGCTTCGGTCCCGAAATCGTGTCGTCGTCGTAGGCCAACAGCTCCATCTCCAGACGAGACCGTGACTCCATCCGGATACTCTGAGGAGACCAGCGGTACTTGCCTTCGACGCGGCCCACCCGGTCCGCCACCCGCATGATCGTCCTCGTCGATTCGGCTTGATCCCGAAAGCGCAAGACCATGTCGATTCTGCTGATGCCGTGGTCGTCCCGGCCCTCGAACTCGAGGACGATCTCGCCGAACTCATCCACCTCCACATCCCCTACCGGGCGCAGCAACCGCAAGGTGGGCGGGGTATCCTCCTCGATCTCCACTATCCTGGCCGGGCCCTCGGTCATCGACGATTCGTTACCCACCTTGAGCGAAAAACTGCCCGGCTCCATCACTATGAATCGACCGGTGATCCGTCCGTCACCATGTACTGTCAAGGGTTGCTCCGCGCCGCTTCCCAGGCGGATCGAGCCCTGGGTCACTTTGGGAACCAGGACTCGCCCATCCAGGATCGCGGTGGTGCCCAGCGGCGCCAGGAAACCGCCGGAGGTATCCAGCAACCGACGCTCCTCTTTGTGAAAATATTCCGGGTAGCGCAGCGTGAGCTTGAGATCGCTCACTACCGGTGCCCGGGCGATCGTTCTTTGCGTCCTGGAGTCGAGCACGTGGGGCTCTTCCCAAAACAGATTCATCCCGGTTTCCATTATCGCCGGGATGGACGCGTGCACCGTTGCCACGCCCCCAAAAGCGATCGCCAGTGCCGTCGCCGGAAGAACGAGGATCTTCGCCGGAAATACCTTGCCGCCCGGTATCGTGGTGAGTCGATCCGCCATGGCCCGGAGGTGTTTCGCAAGCAACGTAGTCGAGAAGGACCCGTCCACCGGGCGCCCTGCCAGCTGGCTGGCGGACAGGACATCCGAGGCGATCCGCGGAAAGGCGCGGCCCACGCGTCGGGCTACCGCGTCCAAGTTCGAAATTCGACTCAAGGGGCGCAGGAGGGTCACACCGAGGATCGCCAGATTCAGTGCGATGAGGAATGACCAACCCGCCGCCCGCAGCGGCGCCCCTCCCCACCATCCGAGCGCGACGGCGAACAGCGTCAGCATTGTCACGGAGCCGGCCGCAACCCAACCCGCACCGGACGCGAAGGTCAACAGTCGCCCCCTCTTCCGGAAGCCGATGAGCGAGCGGATCACATCCGCAGCCGCATTTTCGTGCTTGTTGTCTCTTTTGGCGTTCATCGTCTATAAACGAAAAGCAAATTAAACAACCAATGGGCTCACCGGGGAATAATATGGGTATCGTGGGAGAATTGACAACCAAACCTCAGTTGGCGAGGCATTAGTCATTCAATATGGTACCGGTGAAACAGAGCGCGCCCGGGTCGCAGACTGCTCGTCGCATCATCGCTGTCGGATCCGGCAAGGGCGGCGTGGGAGCCAGCATGATCGCCACGAATCTGGCCATCTTCATGGGCCAGATCGGCAAGCAGGTCGTACTGATAGACGCCAACCTGGCAAACCCGGGACTTCACGCGTGGCTGGGGGCCGATCGCCCTGCCAAGACCATCGGCGACTTGCTGTACGGGCGGGTCGACAATATCGAGGATGCTCTTGTGGAGACGAGAGTGACCGGGCTTTTCCTGCTTGCCGGGGTGTCGGACCTGATGAGCGGTACGTCACTTGACGAGAAGGGGATCAATCGCCTCATAGCGGCCATCAGGAGCCTGGAGGCCGATTATGTTCTGATTGACCTGCCGAGCGGCATGAATCCATTAGCCATCCATCTGCTGAGCCGCGCGGATCTCTCGATCATTGTCACGGTGGGTACTCCGGATTCCGTAGAGGCCACCTTTCGCCTGATGGCGGCGGTCTTCCTCCACCGGCTGCTGCGGCACCCTCAGGCTGATCCGGTAACGCGGGAGGTGCTGGAGGAGATGGGCTCGAGGGCGGGGTTGCCTCCCAATCCTCGGGAGATCGTGACGAGGCTCAACGAGCTCGAAAGCCCGTTGAGCGAAGCGGCGCAGGAGTTGTCCACCACTTTCCATCCAAACCTGATTGTCAACCAGACAAGAATCAAGGCGGACGAGTATCTTGGTGAGGCCATGATCTCCGCCTCGATGCGCTGGATCGGCCTGATGCCGCGGCTGCTCGGAAGTGTTGGATGGGACGACAACGTCTGGTTGGCTCTGCGCAGGAATCTGCCGCTCCTGATCGAGTTCCCCCGGAGCCGGGCCTGCAAGGATCTCGAGCGGATCGTGCGCAAGATGCTCAGCCAGGAGTTCAAGGATCTGTTTTCGGCCACGATCATTCCGCCGGTGACCGAGGACCAGAATCTCTACGAGTTGCTCGAAATCTATCCGGGCGCATCCGAGGAGGAAGTGCGCCGCGCTCTCAAGCAGATCAAAGAGTGGTTCGGCCCAGACGGCCTCGCGGGGCAAGGCTCTTGCACCGTGGCGCAAAGGGAAGACTATCAAAGAAGGGCCGAAGAGGCGCACGCCGAGTTGCTGGATAGATCCAAGCGTCGACAGTACGATCGGAGCAATTTCCCGGACGGGTTTGCAGCCGCGCGGGAGCGTCGCAATCAGGAACGCGACAGCATCGCCGGCACCGTGGCCGCCACCCACGATTCACTTCCCGAGGTGGTGCTCTCGGACGACCAGTTCGTTGACGGCGTCTTCATGGGCGAGGTGCGTCGAGAGCGAAATGTGGAACTGACCGATATCTCCAATCGGGCCAAGATCTCCATCTCTTACCTCAAGGCGATCGAGGAGGAGCGTTTCGAGGATCTTCCGGCGGCGGTTTTTGTGAGGGGGTTCGTCACCGAATTCGCCAGGTTCCTGAAGATCAATCCAAGACGCGCGGTGACGGACTTCATGGCAAAGTACGAGGCTTTCGCACACAAGAAAGTAAAATAGTCCCGTGCCCCGGCGCGTTGACTTGGGCGGGGGAACGAGCTTTAAATGAGCAACCGAGATCAACCGATATTGCAGATAGAACCGAAGGTGAGTTGAAACAATGAACACAATCCTCAACACTTTTCTGGTCGAGGGCGCACCCAAGCCCCCAAAGGGTAGCGCGGGCAGCGTTTCGCAGATGATAGAGCTGGTAGTGGATGCGTCCCCGGTGGTTAAAGGGGTCATCGTGTTGCTCTTCTTTTCCATTCTCGTCTGCGTTTTCATCATCATTTACAAGTTCATCCAGATCCGGCGCGCACAGGGCCAGACACACCGTTTTCTGGGCGTCTTCTGGGAGTCCAAGAGGCTCGATGAAATATACAAAGCCGCCGAAAAGCACCATCGCAGCCCGATCTCCCACCTTTTCAAGGCCGGCTACATCGAGTTGTCCAAATTGAAGGGCAAAGCGGAGCAGGAAGGCGATGCCAAGACCGATGCCAGGACCGACGAGACCCACGCCGGAGACATCGGCAACGTGGAGAGAGCCCTTCGTCGGGCGTCCACGGTAGAGATCACTCACCTGGAGAGCATGGTGCCTTTCCTGGCAACCACCGGATCCACCGCGCCTTTCGTGGGATTGTTTGGAACGGTTGTCGGTATCATGATCTCCTTCATCCAAATCAACGAGAGCGGGTCCGCCGGGATGGACGTGGTTTCTCAGGGCATCTCCGAGGCGCTCATCGCCACCGCAATCGGCCTGCTCGCGGCGATTCCGGCGGTCATCGCGTATAATTATTTTTTGAGAAGGATTCACGTTCTGTCCTCGGAGATGGAGAACTTCTCCTCGGATTTCCTGAACATCGTGAAGAGGCATTTCTTCAAATAGGAGGGCGCGATGGGTATGACCGGCAATTCGGGCCCCGGAACCACTATGAGCGAGATCAATATCACGCCGTTCGTGGACGTGATGCTCGTGCTTCTCATCATCTTCATGGTCACCGCGCCGATGATCGAACGCGGTGTGGAGCTGGACCTGCCCAAGGCGCAGGCCCAGGTAATGAACGTAGACGAATCCAAGCTGGTGATGACAATCGACGCCGATCGAAAGGTTTTCCTCGGAGAGACGGAGATCCCTCCAGCCAGGCTTGAGGAGGCGCTGGTCAACAACAGTCGGCTCCAGCGCGAGGGCGAGCTCTATCTCAAGGCCGACAAGAACATCTCATACGGTTTCGTAGTCCAGGTGATGGCCATCATCAAGAAGGCGGGGATCCCCAAGCTGGGAATGGTTACGGATCCCGTAGAGGGGAAATGGCCGCCCGAGGATATGCAATGAACTCCCCCGTCCCGCAGGAGTAAGAGGGCGCGGCCTGAAAGATCAGTCCGAGAAAACCTGCATGCCGAACTGACCGAAACCCCGCATCATTTTGACCTTGATGGTGTAAGTTCCCGTGAACTTGGGGCACGGCTTGGTGTCCATGGCGGGGAAGCCGTTCCTCGTCTTGTCTCGCTGGATCTCCATCTTCGTGCGATTGAGGAGAATCAGATCGATGTCCTTGGCGGAGGGGCTGCCCGCTCCGATAATTGTGTAACAGTGGCCTGCCGAGAGCTTCACATCGAAAACCTGCTCGTTGTTCGTGGATAGGTTTCCCCTGAACACGGCGGAAACCGCGGCTCTTCCCTTTCCGTATTGCGCGTGGAGCTGCCTGATGCGATTGGCGATGAAGTCGGACTCTGTGCCACCCACCTTCTCGGGGGACAGGGTGCCGGTCTTCTTTGATCCGTACAGGCCGAAAGCATATGGTCCGTGGCCACCGTACATGGTGAGCTTGACCTTGGTGTGGACCCTTCCGGGGGAGCACCACTGAACCATCGGCGTCTTTCCGGAGAGGCGGTCCGAGGTCACCTCCTCCCCGTCCACGACCAGCGAGAGGGAGAGATCCTGTACGCCCTCCCCGCCGGCGGCAATGAACTTGTAGCATCGTGCCCGGTCCAGGAGAACATCGAGAACCTCGGTGTTCCTGTGGCCGAGAAGACCACAGACCGGTTCGCCGATCTGCTCCATGCCGGAGGCGGCCTCAAGCGCCAGTTCCCTCAGGTCGAGAAGCGCGGCGGCTTCTTTGGAAGAAATGTCCGAGTCGCTCGTTCCCTTCGCGAATACGGCAAACGCATAGGGCCCTTTTCCCTTGTACATCTGAAGCTTGACCTCGGCGGCCACATCTTTCACGGCGCAGTAGTCGGCGGTCGGCCTCGCCACGGAGCCCCCATCCGACGCCACCATCTTGGACTTGGCGAAAACACGCAGATCCAGGTCCCTGGCCTCCTGGCCCCCCACCGCGACAAAGCGATAGCAAGCGCCGGTTCTCAAGATCTGGGTGAAACTCGTCTTTTGCCCTTCGGACAGGCCACCCGTCCTGGTCTTGCCTATCTGGACGTAGTTGCCATCCATCTCCCGGGCAAACTTGTCGAGCTTGCTCTTGACCTGCTCGTACGACAACTCCGAAGCCGCAGGCGGGGCCACACCCATTATTACCAGGGCCGAAACGAGCGCCGCGCAGGTGAAGAATCCAGATTTCATCATCCCATCTCCTTGCAAATGATGACTTACACGACCCATCATCATCTCAATCGTGACGATTTGAAAAGGGTTTATATTCAACCGCGCAAGGGAGGGGGAATGGCCATGGAAGATCTCAGTTTTCCGTCCTTGTCGTCACCAAAGGGTGTGGAGGCGCGGTAGGCGCTGGCGTAGAGATGCATGGAAATGAGGCCGGCGATGAAATTGGTGAAGAAAATGCCGATGACAAAAACGAAGAGACCTATCGATGAGACGGCCCCGACTGCGAAAGAGAGCCCCCAGGCGGTGAAGAAAGGCCCCTTGTTCTTCTTGATGAACCCGATTATTTCCCCGAAATCGAACGCCGCCTTCATGGATCTCTTGACGGCGAAACGGATGAGGGCGATGGGAACGAGCATGGACAGGGCGACGGGGATGACCAGGTGAAGCAGCAGGAACAAGATCGACAGGAGGATGCTCAGACCGAAAAGTGCGATGAGTATCTGCTCGAGGATCATGAGAGCAATGAGCGGAGAGCAGTAGGCCAGGACAACGAGGATGGGCATGAGACCTTCGTTGAACAGCTCGCCGAGGCTCCAATCCGGCAGCTTGGCATCGCGTCCCTCGAGGGCGTCGCAGAGCACCCGCATCATATAACCCACTACGACTATTGGGAAAAAGACCGTAAAAAACAGGAGCGAAAACAACCCGCCGAGAGCCAGTTTGCCGATGGCTCCCGGAGATTTGAACGCGAACCTGAACGATCGCTCAATGTTCATTTCAATACTTTCGAGGGGTTCACCCGTCCCCGGTTTTCCCTTGAGTGGTCAAGACTCTACATCTTTTGTCCAAGAAACGCTACCCGATCGAGGCCGGTCCCACGGTCCCGGTGGTGACGGCCCATGGAGCCGGGCCGGTGCCCTTCGGCCTCCTTAGACCGATCTCTCCGTATCCGGCCTCCATGAGCCATCTACAAAGACGGTGGCTCTTGTTCGACGAGATCATGCCGCGACGGTACGGCACCAGCAGCTTTCCGACAACGCCGCGGGTCCCATCCGCAATGGGGTGAGGCCAGATCAGCAGCCCACCGGGAGCCAGTATGCTTCGAAGTCGCAGGAGCGTTTCTTTGGGATCCACACTGCTTGGCAGTCCCCTCGACAGGACCAGCACGTCCAGACCGCGCGAGGCTATCGGCAGTTCCGAAAAGCGGGTCTCCACTATGGTCAAGGGCGTGAAACCATCGTCGTGGATCAGTTGCCGAAGCGCAAACAGTTTGGGAAATCGATCTCCCATCACCACGGTACGATGCCCCAGCGCCGCGATCGCTTCCACCAGCGACGGGTTTCCGCGAAAAAACACACCCATCCGTATACGGCGGCCGCGGGCTCTCTTTCCAATCTCGGAAATGATCACCGAACGAAGATCTTCCGTTGTCATTCGAGGACATCCTTGCCGGGTGAATCGGTCTCTACCTTTCTGAGTTCGAGCTTCTTTACGTGCCGAGAATCGGAATCGATCACAATGAACTCGAGGCCGTGAATGGTGATCACCTTGCCCCTGCGCGGGATTCTACTGTAGCGCGCCACCACGAATCCGCCCACCGATTCGTAGTCGCCCGTGTCGGGAAGCGAGATCCCGGTCGCGTGCTCCAGGTCGTTGAGCGAGAGACGGGCGTCCACCAGCCACCTGTCCTCATCCAGTGAGCGGATCATCGCATCCTCGGGGTCGAATTCGTCGCGGATCTCCCCGACGAGCTCCTCGATGATGTCTTCGAGGGTGACCAGCCCGGAGGTTCCGCCGAACTCGTCCACGACCATCGCCATGTGCATCCCGCGGTGCCTCATGTCGGTGAGCAGTACATTGATGGTCTGGGTCTCCGGGGCTATCATCGTCTCGATTCTCATGACGGTCTCAATGTTCTTTCCCCCGTGCCCCCCGGTCTTCAGCACGCCGAGCAGGTCCTTCGCGTAGAGCACGCCCAGGATGTTGTCCAGGTTGGTTTTAAAAACGGGTACCCTCGAGTGACCGCTGTCGATGACCTCCCCGAGCGCATCCGAGATGGAGGTTCCTTTCTCCAGCCCGAAGATGTCCGTGCGCGGGACCATGATCTTCTTGACCATGATGTCGGAGAACTCCACGGCCGACTTCAACAACTCTCCTTGCTCCTTCTCCTCGAACACGGACCGGTCCACACCCCGCCGGATGTGAAACTCGATCTCGTCCTCGGTGGCCACCGGCTCGTCGGACGCGTCGTCGCCCCCCATGAGCAGTCCCGGGATCCTGGATAAAGGCCAGGCCAGCGGGAACAAGAGCTTGTCGATGAGCCACACCACATGCAGGATGGGCACTACGATCTTCTCGGCGTTGTGGAGGGCCAGGCTCTTGGGGGTTATCTCCGCGAACACCAGGATAACCAACGTGAGGCCGAAGACGGAAACGGCCTCGGCGTAGCCTGGAAGCAGGCCTACCGCGACGCGGTACGCGAGGATGGAGCACAGTATATTGACCAGGTTGTTGCCCACCAGCAAGGTGGCCAGTATCCTCTTTTTGGATGTTATCCACAACTTGAGGATCCCGTACCGTCCGGGGGACTGCTCGATGAGAACGGCCGCCCTGGTGCCGGTGATGCGCGTCAACGCAGTCTCCGATCCGGAAAAGAACGCGCTGCCGATGAGACAGGCCGCGATCCCGATGATCTCGTTTAATGGAATGCCGGCGATTTCCATTTTCTTCTGTCAGGCGCCCCCGTTGCTTTTTTTTTCGACGGACTCCCGAACCCTCGCGTGTCGTATAGCCGCCGCCGCATAGGACGCTATTATCTCGAGTGTTTTCACATCTTCCGCGCCGAAGGCTCCGAACTCGGGGCTCTCCACGTCGATCACGCCCAGGACTTCGTTGTCGAATATGATGGGAACCGCCAACTCGGAACGACATCGATTCATGCCCTTGACATAGCGCGGATCGGTCGTTACATCAGCGATGTTGACCGACTCGGCCTGCCGCGCGGCGTATCCGGTCGCACCCTGTGTGAGAGGGATCCGAAGCCCGTTCACCTCCCCGTAACCGTAAGCCGAAATCAGATCGAGCTCCTCGAGATCCGGATCCAGCAGAAGAACCGCGGTCCGGCAGTAGTTGAGCGTGGTGGCAATAGTGTCGACAACGCGCTGGATGGAGTCCTCGATGCAGGGTATCTCGATGAGGGTCTTCCCCACCCTGTGAATGAGCTCCAGGCGCTCCAGGCGTGCCATGAGGGCTTCGATTTCCCTGGATTGTTCGCCGTGCTCCGAGTCTGCTCGACGCGCCTCTTCGGCCAGGTCCGCGGCTATCTCGAACAATCCAGCCCTGTCCGCTTCGCGGTCGAGGCGCCGTATCGCCGTGTCCAGACGGGAAATCATTTCGTGCAGAGCGATCACTTTTCATCCCCAAGTGTTTTTAGATTTGCTATAGTGAACCATAGATTAATCGAAATGACGCGAATAACTAACAGGTTTTGTTGCATCGAAACACGAAATAAGAATTTTCTTTACTGAGCTTGAATCAAAGGTAGGATCCATCGGTCAAATTGTTCGTTGGTTTTTCTTAACACAAGTTCCATTCGCTTATTGGTGTCTGGGGCAAAAAAGAGGAGACAAAAGATGAAGACTCTATTCTTGGTAATGCTTTGTTCGTTCGCGCTCGGCATGGTCGGGTATGCCTGCTCGAGCGACGACGGCGGCGGCGACACTGACAGTGACAGCGACAGCGACAGCGACAGCGACAGCGACAGCGACAGCGACACCGACACCGACACCGACACTGACACAGACACCGACACCGACACAGACGCCGACACCGACAGCGACACCGACAACGAGCAGGATTGCCCCGGCGGCACGGGCTGCATCCCGTGCGTCCCCGATCCCCCCACCTCCGAAGCCGACTTCGATGCAATGGGCTCCTACGATTGCTGCGGCGGCGACGGAAACGCCTACTTCTGGAGCACTAGCGACACCGTCGCTTTCGACGACTGTTCTACCATGGGCACCGGGGGCTGCTGCTGGGGCACGTTCTCGGGAAACCCCGCCAGCGTATGCTGTGGTACGAGCGACAAGTAATACCCCTCGGTAGTACCCCTCGGGGTTCAACTGCATCTTCCATTTCTGCATCGAAGACACACCATTCTTTTCGAACTTTGAAGTGAAACGCCAAGGGCGCGAGAGATCGCTCTCCCCAAAAAAAAGAACGCCTTAAAATGGGACGGTCAATTCTGGCACCTCGTGAGCCGGAAAATTTTCTGCCGCCCTGAACCGGGCCTGGGAGCTTGCAAGATCGTCCTGGCGTGAAATCAGTCTCTCCTGGGAGATTCCGGGTGCTTCCTGGGAGATCGCAGACGTCTCCTGCAAGCCGATGGGCGTTTCCTGGGAGTTCCCATTCCCGTCCTGGGAGATCGCACACCCGCCCTGGGGAAAAATCGGACGTTCCTGGGAGAATACGCCTGCTTCCTGGGAGATCGCACCCCCTTCCTGGGGGCTTACACACCCTTCCTGGGGGAGATCACCCCAGTCCTGGGGCGGGTCGGAGCGTTTTTATCATAGGATTGCGATATTGTTTGGGCGGTAAACTATACGGTGTCGGAAGAGCCCTGGGAGGGGGTTGCATCGCTGGACGAGGCGCAGCCTTAACAAGAGTCCCAGTCATTATTTCCCCAAATACGACCCGCCCGTGCGCTTGAAGAACAGGAGGTCGGGGTAGGCAAACCGATAATGATCCGGCTTCTTCAGGATGCCGTCTTCGTAGAGCTTGGCCACGACGTTGATGGCCTCGGCCATGAGGCGATCGGCCTTGCTTATCAGTGAGTCCGCCAAAGGGGGCGCTAAAGACTGGGACTCTTTGGGGGCTGGACTCTTTGGGGGCTCTTTGGGGGCTCGTTATGAGCAGACGATCTCCTCGATGAGCCGAGGCAGGTTGGATACCGGCACCGCTTCCACCGTATCGCTCATCGGATAGCGCTCCATTCCCGGATAGATCACAAAACCCTTCTCGCATCCGAGATCTTCAAACGCGTTTGCGAATCCTTTTCCCAATGACGGGCTCAACGACAGCTTGATTTCCACTCCGATGGGAGGCCGCGCCGGGGGAAAAACAACCAGATCGATCTCGGCTCCGGCGTTGGTCCGGTAGAAATCGATCTGCCAACTTTCGGGAAGCATCGCAAAGAACTGTTCGATCACCCAGCCTTCGAAAGAGGCTCCGGCATGGGGTGAGGCCAGGAGTGTTTCTTCGTTCCGGATCCTCATAATTGTGTGAAACAGGCCGCTGTCCCTCAGGTACACCTTGGGTGATTTCACGAGGCGCTTTTTCAAGTTTGCGTGGTAGGGGGAGAGGCTCCTGACGACAAACGTCTCTTCGAGCATGTCCAGGTATCGACGTACGGTGGGCGCGGACACACCGAGGCTCGCGGCGATCTTGTTGCCGTTCCACAGTTGGCCGTGGCAGTGGCAGACCATCTCCAAAAAGCGCCTTGTCTGAACTGACTGCGTACGGAAACCGAGCTGCGGAAGATCTCTTTCGAGATAGGATAGAACGAACGCCTCGCGCCAGGCAAACGACGAACGATCGCTCCGAGCCAGGAAGCTCTTTGGGAAACCGCCTCGAATCCACAGGGATTGACCGTCTGCTTCTCCCAAATGAAACGGCGTGAGCTCGTGATAGACGATCCTTCCAGCTAGCGATTCCGAGGACTGTTTCAACAAGTCCACGGATGCGGATCCGAGGATCATAAATTGGCCGGGGCGGGCCCCGGCTGCATCGACCAGAGAGCGAATCAGGGGAAAGAGATCCGGTTTTCGTTGAATCTCATCGATGATAATAAGCCGATCCTTGAGGCTTTTCAGGTAGAGCTCCGGCTCGGAGAGCCTGGCGAGGTCCGACGGGAGCTCGAGGTCCAGGTAAGCGAAGTCATCGGGGCGTTCGTCGGCGTACATTTTCGCCAGCGTGGTCTTTCCGCATTGGCGGGGACCGATTATTCCCACCACGGGAAATTCCTCCAGGGAATCAGCCAACTTAAGTTGTTGCGAACGGTGTATCATCCTTGCAATATTAACATCCCATATTAAAATTGCAAGGAAACAAGAGAGGACAGAACAGAGTTCCGATAGTTGATTTCGCGCATCTTACAAGGAAGCTTTTTGGTATTATTGAAACGAACATGAGGTGAAGACATAAAAATTCGAGATGGAGATACCATGACGAGTTCCACGACAAACCCTGTCCGTACAGCCCTGATATTGTGCGCGATGTTCGTCCTTGTCACCGCGTGCGATGACAATGCTTCAAAGAATCCGGACGCCGGAACAGACGGCGGCGCGTCGTCGATCACGGATCTCGTCTACGGTGAGTTCGAACCGTGGGGAAACCCCATTGACGACTACATCGACGTTCACACCGAGGAGTTCGGGGAAGACGGATTCTTCAAGGCGATCTTCGATCTGGCGGTCTTCGAAGACCGACTTTACCTCGGCTACGGCGACGCGGATCGCAACCTCGGCCGGATAACGCCTATCGAGGTTCGATTCTGGCAGCAAGAGGATCCGCTCGCGGTATCGGCGGAGTTCACGACCGACGAAGAGCAGGTCGATCGTTTCCGGCAGACCGATGACCTGCTGATGATCCCAGGCGTCGACGCCACCGAGGACGACCTCCTCGGAAATGCCTACACGTTGGGAACAGGAGGCCAATGGCACAAGAGCCGCACTCTGGACCTCGCGTGGCACGTCCACGACATGGCGGTGGTGGACAACATGATTTACGCGTGCGGCAGCGGCGGCACCATGGACGACTACAACAACTCCACCGTAAATGCGCTCTTCTACGAAAGTGACGACGGAGGCGAGAACTTCACATTGGCTCAACAGATCACTCACCCGTCCCCCCCCGGTGACCAGCGGCTTACGACGCTCTTGTCCGTGGGTGGTGAGCTCTACGCGTTCGGATACGTGTCGAAACTCGAAGGATCCGAGAGCACGATCACCTCCCTGCTCGCCTACCGCAAGGACGCCGACGAGCTCGTATCCCTGCCGGGCTTCCCTTCCTTCTGGGTAACCGACGCCGAGCAGTTGACCGAAGATCTCGGGGTTGTGGCAGGCGTACACACCGGCGACACGCTGACGTGGGGATGCGTTCTCGTCGACGGCAGCGATAGCTTCGCGAACGTCCCCATGTGCGAAGGGAGAACCGTGCTGGACATGGAGCCGCTCGCCGACGGACGAACCCTTGTCCTCTACCTGGACATAGACACGTATCCCACCCCGAACGCCGGGATCTGGGGGCTGCGCGTCGGTGTTACAGAAGACGGGTTCGATCTGACGGAGCTGGTTTCGCACAACATCGAGAGTTACCCTCGGTCCATCGCGTACTGGCGGAACAGCCTTTACCTGGGCCTGGACAACGGCGAGGTATGGCGCTCGGAAGGCCTCTTGCCCTAGGTCAACTCGGCGGACAATTGCCGGATTAACCGAACAGGGCGAGCACGCCTTGCGCCATCAGGCGATGGCCTTCGTCGGAGGGGTGAATACCATCCTCCGTCAGCAGGTGTTCCACCGCGGATCGGTCTCGCCAGTACTCGTCTATATCCGCGAGGGCTGCTCCCGGCTCCCCGCCGATCCCGCGGATGACATCGTAGTAGGGGGACGCCTTCGCCTGATCGGCCTTTAAAGCCAGTGGACACGAGGTCGCCAGCAACGGGACCGCTCCACATTCCCGCACCCGCGCAGCGATCCCGCGGACGGACTCCTCGAACCTATTGACGGACACGCCGCAAAAGAGATCGTTCAAGCCGAACTGAATCACCACCAGATCCGGGGAATGCCCGACGATTCGGTTCACCCGTTCGAGGCCCCCTCGCGCGGTGTCACCGGGAACACCGGCGTTGATCCGGCGAACCGATCCGCGGGGGAATCGCGCTTCGAGCCCGTCGACGAACAGATCGAAGAAACTCCTCGTGACCATCCAACCCTGTGTCAGTGAATCGCCGAGCCCGGCCACGATCACCTCCGAACCCTCTTCGAGCTCACCGATGATCGGCATCAAGCTGATCGGCGGGCGTTGTTCCCGATTCATTTTTTTCTCTTGGAAAAAAATCTTCTACCAAATCGTTCTTTTTTTATTACAATAAAGAGTTACATGTAAAATGTAAATAATCTCCTAAGCTGCAAGGAGGAGGGCATGAATCCTCGCTCGCTCAGGTTTATTCCGTTTTTTGTGGTCATCTGCGCTTACGCCGCCGCGTGTTCATCCGAGGCGCCTGTCTTCAACAGCGACGGGGGGATGAACGACGGTTGCGAACCGGGCGAGACACAGATCTGCGAATGCACCGACACAGGAATATCCGGAGTTCAGACTTGTGATGAACACGGCGACTGGAATGAATGCTTATGCTCAGATCCGGATCCATGCGGCGACGACGTGGTGTGGGTCATCGATCGCTCCGGGAGCATGGCCGATCCCGTTTCCAAATGGAACGATTTCATGAACGCGTTGCAGATCATCATGGACGACAACGACGACGATGTTTCCATGGGCCTCGTCATGTTCCCGGACAACACATGCGATCCCGACGATGACCAGAACGTGGACAACCTCTGCATGCATCCCGACGCGGTGGACATACCGGTGGGCAGCGGCATGGGCCAGTCTGTGTGGGATGCCCTTAACGAGGTCGAAACGTGCGGGGGAACGCCCACAGCGGGGGCTCTCGAGGTCGCCCTCCAGGCGGTCCAGATCTCCGCCACGGAGCTGCAGATCATCCTGATCACGGACGGCCTGCCCAACTGCAACCTCGATCTGAATGCCGATACCTGCGAATGCATCCAGATCGATTGCACGGACCAGCCCTACCATTGCCTCGACTCCGAGGACACGTTGGCGGCGGCCGAGGCCCTCTACAAAATCGGCGCGCCGGTGCACGTGTTTGCCTACGATGTTGAAACGGATCTGATGGATGTCATGGACGAGGTGGCGGAAGCCGGCGGATCCGGCCACGCCGAATACTGCGCCGACGCTACCGACCTGGAGATCTCCCTGTCACAGTTCTTCGAAGAAATCGTGGACTGCTGATCTCGGTCGGCTAACCCCATCCCGGCCTTCCCCTGCGAGGGGAAGGGGAAGATGATGGCGGCCGGCTTGAATAGTTCGAATCAGTATGCCCTGGCGAAGAGGACCCTTCGCGCCGAAGGTTTTCCCGTTTTGATGCACTTGCCCGGCTCCGGATCCGGCCCCTGACCCTCGAGCGGTATGCAGCGAATGGTGACTTTGGTTTCTTCCTTGATAGCGGCTTCTGTTTCGGCGGTCCCGTCCCAATGACACCACGCGAACCTGGATTCGCCGTCCTTGAAGACATCCGTGAAATCACCCCACGAATCTATGGTGACCGTGTTGTCCTCACGGAACTTCACGGCCCGCTCGAACAGGAAATCCTGAAACCTGTCGAGCACTCCGCCCAGATCCTGCGCGAGGGTGGCGATGGGCATCTTGACCTTCCCTTCGGCTATTCGGAGCCTGGTCATGGCCTCCCCCGATTCGATGTCCCTCGGGCCGAGCTCTATTCGGATGGGCACTCCTTTTCGCTCCCACTCGTAGTACTTCTCCCCGGGGCGCTTGCCTTCCCTGTCGTCGAGCTCCACGGCCACGCCCGCCGCCTTCAGCTCGTCCCTGAGCCCTGCCGCGGCGGAAAGCACCTTCTCCTTCTCGTGGGCCTTGCGGAAGATGGGCACGATCACCGCCTGCACCGGCGCGAGCTTCGGCGGGAGGATGAGACCCGTGTCGTCCGAGTGGGTCATGATGAGACCGCCTATCAGCCGGGTGGACACACCCCAGGAGGTCTGCCAGACATAGTCCTCGCGACCCTCCTCAGTCTGAAATTTCACGTCGAAGGCCTTGCCGAAGTTCTGGCCGAGATCGTGACTCGTGCCTGACTGCAGCGCCTTTCCGTCGCGCATCATCGCCTCGATGCTCATGGTTTGAACCGCGCCCGCGAACTTCTCCGACTCGGTCTTGATGCCGCGAATCACCGGCATGGCCATCACCTGCTGCGCGAAATCGCCGTACAGATCGAGGATGCGCAACACCTCCTCGTACGCCTCGTCGTGGCCGGCGTGGGCCGTGTGACCCTCTTGCCACAGAAATTCGGTCGTCCGCAGGAATAGGCGCGTGTGGAGCTCCCAACGCACGACATTGGCCCACTGGTTGATGAGCAGCGGGAGATCCCGGTACGAGTCGATCCACTTGGCGAAGAAGTGACCGATGATGGTCTCCGAGGTGGGACGGATGGCGTACTGTTCCCCCTTCGGAAGCGCCTTGCCCCCCGCGTGGGTCACCACCGCGACCTCGGGAGCGAACCCCTCCACGTGCTCGGCCTCCCTGTTCAAAAAACTCATGGGGATGAGCAGCGGGAAGTAGGCGTTCTTGTGGCCGGTCTTCTTTAATCGCCTGTCCAGATCGGCCTGGATCTTCTCCCAGACGGCGTAGCCGTGGGGCTTGATTACCATGCAGCCCTTGACGACCTTGGCAGCCTCGGCCAGATCGCCCTCTCGCACCACATCTTGATACCACAGGGGAAAATCCTCCGCCTGAGGGGTTATTATTCCTTTTTCTTTTGCCATGAGAATAGGCCTCCGTTTGCGAGGCGTTGATTAGCACGAAACTCGACCTACCTCTAGTACTGAGCGAAGAACCCGTTTTTTAACAGTGTCCAATCGTCAGTACTCAGTCATTCGGGGTCGAATTCGGTAAGGAATTTATCGTAGTTTTTGGGAGTGATCACTTCCTGGCGACGTACCGAGTAGTTGTTTGAGAAGGTTTTCGGCAGCCTTGTAGATGACTTGGTCTTCCATTTGAATTCGAAAGCATCGAGTTCGCCGGCGTGCTCCTCTACATAGTCAATTTCCTGTTGCTGTGTTGTTCGCCAGAAATATATGCCTCGGGAAACATCGTTGAAGCGCAACTGTTTTTGGCGCTCGCTCACCAGGTAGTTCTCGAAAAGAGCACCGGTGTCGGTTCGCGAACCGGTCGAGCCGAAGTTGCCGATGACTGCGTTGCGCACACCGTTGTCGTAGAAATAAATCTTTTTCCCTTTTTTAATTTCGTTTCGAACATTCCTGGCGAAAGCAGGCAGGCGAAAAATAATGAGCGCCTTCTCCAGCAGGTCTATGTAGGACTCTATGGTTCTTGAATGAACACCCACAAAGTTGCTCAACTCGTGGTATGAAACCTCGCTGCCGACTTGCAACGCCAATGCCTTTAGCAGCTTCTCAAGAACCACAGGCTTCTTGATTCCTCCGGCGGACAGAATGTCTTTGTAGAGATAACTGGATGCAAGAAGTCTGAGGAGCTCGGCCTCCTCGCCTGGATTGGTGACAATTTCGGGATAGGAGCCGTAAATCATGCGATGTTCGAGAAGCCGCTTTTCATCCAGAAGACTGTGGTGATCCGCGATTTCCGAAAATGACAGCGGCAATAGCAAGAACTCGTATTTTCTGCCCGTCAGCGACTCGCTGGTTCGGTTTTGGAGCTCGAAAGCTGAGGAACCGGTCGCGATGACCTGCACTTCTTTTATCTGATCAGTGCAGAGTTTCAGGGTAAGTCCGATGTTTTGAATTCGCTGTGCCTCGTCAATAAATACAATCTTGTGTTTTCCGAAAACGGTCTTCAGAGCGGTTGAGGTAGTATCGTTGAGTATCTCCCGCACGTCAGGTTCGTCGCCATTGAGGTAAAGAACACTTTCTTCTTTTTTACGAAGCAGGTT
>SDBV01000129.1_pt1 | contig 91230 bp, 61 predicted proteins | sample 2277081 | NCBI WGS metagenome assembly SDBV01 (sample SAMN10402039, study PRJNA504765) | marine sediment metagenome | isolation source: marine sediment core GS10_PC15, 223 cmbsf | place: Arctic Ocean: Southern Knipovich Ridge | collected 2010
GTCCGCTTGGCGTCAACCTCTTCGGGAGCGCGCCACACAGCACACTGCTTCGTTGCTCCTTCTTGAAACAGCCCCGCTATTCCTGCGGCGTCGCGCCCTGCATTGAGCTGTGTGGCGCAGCTCGGAACATATCGATTCATGTGATCTCGTCCACTAGATGTTCTCACTCCGTGATTAGAGAACTTTTCTCGCGACGATTCAGTTCCACGACGAGCAATTTCACCGGAGACCCATGTCAATAAAAAAAGCCCTTGTAAAGTCTAAAGATAGCGATTCCCCTGCTGATGATGAAGGAGGAATACCTATTCCTTTCAGCCCCCGTTATGAGCAATAGTTACCGCATGAAACGTTCTGCCATGCGCCGTCTGCTTATATTGCGCGTGACAGACCGGGATGAGGATACTTCCTTCTCCGGCTGATCTATTCATCCAGCGTGATTTCATGGAACAGATTCCGCTCGAAACAATAAGCTGCCCAATATGCGATGGCGAACAGTTCTCCACTTTTATCGGCGCCCGAGATCGCCTCGAATCCTCGAGCATTGAGCGTTTCCAGGTAGTGCAATGCTTGCGCTGCAGCTTCAAATACACCAACCCGCGTCCGAGTGAGAACACGCTGCCTGTCTTCTACATGAGGGAGGGATACGATCCTTTTGTCAGTCTCACGGCGCGCAAGAGCCCGTTCGAATTTCTCTACTCGGCAATCCGAATACTTAATTTGGGCTGGAAATCGAAGATTGCCGCACGCTGGGCGGGTAGTGGCGGAAGGGTCCTCGACCTGGGCTGCGGAACCGGCGATTTTCTGAAACGCCTGAAGAAAAACGGCTGGCAAACCTATGGGATCGAAGCCGACAAGAGAGCCGCGGAATTCGGTCGCGAAAAACTTGGAATTGACATTCTAACGGGAAGTATCGATTCAATCGGCGAGTTGCCCGACAGCTTCGACCTGGTCACCATGTGGCATTCGCTTGAACACATGCCCGACCTGAACCGGACGCTCAAGCTACTCCACCCGCTGCTCACGGACAATAGTTATATGCTTATCGCCATACCTAATTGCCGCAGCCTGGACGCTCTTATCTATCGCGACAACTGGGTCGCCTACGATCTTCCTCGTCACCTGTATCATTTCGACCACAAATCGATGGCAAAGGTCCTGAATAAGCACAAATTCAGGGTAATCGGCACCGTTCCGATGCCATTCGAACCGTTCTACAATTCCTTGTTAAGCGCAAGCATGGGGGGCGGAAACAAAATTTTCGGGTTTCTGAAAGCTGGAGTCGTATCAATACTTTCGCTCTTGCTCGGAAACATAGTACTCCTGTATGAGCCTTCCGGTTCGCTCTATATCGTAAAAAGGCAGGATTGAGACGGAGGGTATTCTTCGCTGTTCGGACCAGAGGCGAGGTGCTGCGTGTTGAGCCGCGTCCATTGCATTCAGCCCGCAACGAACTTCAAATGGAACTTCAACAGGGCTGATCCGGCTAAAGTGGTGTCTACGGTATTAGTCAAAAGTACTGCCTCGCAGAGGGGTTGCGAGACTGAAGAAACAACCCGAATGATGTCCCCCGGACCGGGCAAGCAGTAGTTCTCCAACACCAGCCCAGGCAGACAAAACCATCCTTTGCAATCCTCGATCTCGGCTTATTCTCCGACGCTTTTCTCCACAGCTGTGATTTCGTCCACTAGCGGATTCTCGTGTCGAACCAGAAGGCGGCCATCGGCCATGTCCACCTCGATTTGCGCACCGTCAAGCACCTCGTTTGCAATCAGGGCACGGCCGATCTTCGTTTCCAGCTCGCGCTGAAGATAACGTTTGAGCGGCCTTGCGCCGTAAACGGGGTCATATCCTTCATGGGCAATAAATTCGCGAGCCGGCTCTGTGAGCTGAATCCCGATTCGGCGCCCGGAGAGCCTGCTACGCAGATCCTCGACCAGCAGATCGACAATCTGTTTGATCTCCTCCAGCTCAAGGGGTTTGAAGAGGACGATATCGTCAACCCGATTCAGGAACTCGGGACGAAACGCCTTGCGCAGTTCGCGCATCACCAGGTCTTTCGTCGCCTCGGATATCTTGCTTTCCTGTTTCAGTCCCTCAATAAGGAACGCGGAGCCTATATTGCTCGTCATGATCAACACGGTATTCTTGAAGTTCACCGTCCTTCCATGGCTGTCCGTTATTCTCCCGTCATCGAGGATCTGCAACAAAACGTTGAAGATCTCCGGATGCGCCTTTTCAATCTCATCGAATAGTACTACCGAGTACGGTTTTCGCCTTACCGCTTCGGTCAACTGCCCGCCCTCTTCATAGCCGATATAGCCGGGAGGCGCCCCGATTAGCCTTGAAACGGCGTGTTTTTCCATGTATTCGCTCATATCGATACGAACCATGTTCTCCTCGCTATCGAACAGTGCCTCTGAGAGAGCCTTGCCAAGCTCTGTCTTGCCGACCCCGGTAGGCCCGAGGAAGATGAAACTGCCGATCGGACGTCGCGGGTCCTTGATCCCCGAGCGTGCCCTGATCACCGCATCGGCTACCAAGCCGACCGCCTCATCCTGCCCGATAACACGCTGGTGCAGAATCCGATCGAGTTTCAACAGTTTCTCCCTTTCACCCTCCATCAGCCTGGTAACCGGAATTCCCGTCCATTGGCTAACGGTGTCCGCGATCTCCTCCTCGGTAACCTCTTCACGCAACAGGCGATTGCCGCTCTTGTCACGCTCAATGCGCTCCTCTTCCGCCTTCAACTTCTTCTGAAGCTCCGGGAGACGTCCATGCTGCAGCTCCGCCGCCTGGTTAAGATCGTAATCCCGCTGGGCTTTATCGATCTGTAGTCGAACGATTTCAATATCCTCACGCAGCCTCTGAATCCGTTCGATCGCCGCTTTCTCGCGTTCCCACTGACCCCGCATTTCATCCGACCTGTCGCGAGCCTCGGCAAGTTCACTCCGCAGATCCTTCAGTCGCCTTTTGCTTGCGGCGTCCTTCTCCTTGTTCAGCGCGGCCTCTTCGATTTCGAGTTGCATCACCCTGCGGGTCACCTCGTCAAGTTCCGAGGGCATGGAGTCTATCTCCGTGCGAATCATCGCGCAAGCCTCGTCAACAAGATCGATGGCCTTGTCCGGCAGATAACGGTCGCTGATGTAACGGTTCGAAAGTACCGACGCCGCAACCAACGCGTTGTCCTGAATCCTGACGCCATGATGAACTTCGAACCGCTCGCAAAGTCCGCGCAAGATCGAGATCGTATCCTCCTCGCTCGGCGGGTCGATCATCACCGGTTGGAAACGGCGCTCGAGTGCCGCATCCTTTTCGATATGCCTGCGGTACTCATCCAGGGTTGTCGCCCCGAGACAGTGCAGTTCGCCACGCGCGAGCATCGGCTTGAGCATGTTGCCTGCGTCCATCGCGCCCTCAACCTTGCCCGCCCCGACGATTGTGTGCAGCTCGTCTATGAAGAGCAGAACCCCACCCTCCGCCTGCTTTACCTCCCGTAATACCGCCTTCAGACGTTCCTCGAAGTCTCCTCGATATTTTGTACCGGCAAGCAAAGATCCGAGGTCGAGGGAGAATATCTTCTTGTCCTTGAGGCTCTCCGGAACGTCGCCCCGGACAATCCGGTGTGCCAAACCCTCGATTATCGCCGTTTTTCCTACTCCGGGCTCGCCGATGAGCACCGGGTTGTTCTTTGTCTTTCGGCTGAGAATGCGGACTACGCGGCGAATCTCCGAATCGCGCCCGATCACCGGGTCCAACTTTCCTCTCCGAGCCTCGTCGACCAGGTCACGCCCATACCTGTCCAATGCCTCATAGGTCAACTCCGGGTTGGCGCTCACAACGCGTTGGTTGCCGCGAACCTCGGTCAGGGATTTGAGCAAATGGTTCCGGTCAATGCCGTGTCTTGCAAAGTGCCGCCCTAAAGAGGTCTCAGAGTCCTCATCCAGCATCGCCAGCAGCAAGTGCTCAACGGAGACATATTCATCGCGTAAACGTTCGGCTTCTTCGCCGGCTCGGACGAGAAGCCGATTAAGGTTCCTGGCCACATAAACCTGCCCCGAATCCGCGCCTGGTCCCGATTGACTCGGTTTGCCTTTCAGAATCTCCTCGACCCCCTGCACAAAAGACTCAACAGGGATATCCATCCCCTCGAGCAAACGGGGAACAAGGCCCTCTTTTTGATTGATCAAGGCCAAGAGCAGATGCTCGGTATCAACCTCAACGTGGCTGAATTCTATCGCGCGTAACCGAGCGTCGTGGATCGCATCCTGGGTTTTTTGTGTGAAACGATTTATGTCCATAATCCCTCCGGAAGATTCCGCCGCTGAAAGAATGTCCCTTGTTCGGCAGAAACTCGAATTACCAATCCATTCTACAATCTCTATGCCAGTTAGAGCAGAGTTACTATTTACTTGATAATAATACAATAAGACCATCTGTAATAAGCTGTTAGTCCCTCTCTTCATAACTGCTTTGCCTGATTGCCAACCGTGGTCTGCCAATTTGGCAGGCATTGGACCGACTTTATCATTTCGCCGCTCAGCTAGATCCGTCAATGTTGAGGCCGGGCTATCTTGTGGATCATGCTTGTATAGTTGTAGCTTTATATAATGATGGTAAGCAAGATGCGGGTGAATCGTGGCGTTCCGCCATCGCATATTGGACCACCCTTCTGACCTCAGAGTAGAGATCGAAGCCGACAGCCTCGAAGAGCTCGTCGAGGCGAGCTTTGCCGCGCTCTCGGAACAACTCGGAATTTCCCGCTACAACAGCGATTGCCAGCATGGAGAGATGGAGCTTCAAGATACCATCATGGTTGAAGGGCATGAAAAACCGGAAATACTGGTCGAGGCTTTGAACGAATGGTTGTTTCTGGTTCAAACACGAAACGTTCGACCCAGTGCTTATGATATTCTCTGGCGTGCGGGGTTGTTGACCGTTAAAATCAAGGGAACTCTTGCTGTCTCACGACCGGAACTGGCAACCGAAATCAAGGCCGTCACTTATCATACAGCCGAGATACTCCCGCCGGAATTGGCACGAGGCAAATGGTTAGCTAGATGGATTGCGGACCTGTGACGTGCTATGAGTTAAACTCGCGTAGTATGTGCAAATGGCTAAGATCATAATTGAAAAGAAAGACGAATTCAGATGGCGCATTCCCAAGAAGTCCAGGCCGGGAATGCGGGTCGACGGTACGGTATACAGTTCCGAACACCTGATAGAGGCGATCCGACAGGACGATTCTCTCGAACAGGTGGCGAATGTGGCCACCCTCCCCGGCATCGTCGGTGCGTCAATGGCGATGCCCGACATTCACAGGGGATACGGATTTCCGATCGGTGGGGTCGCAGCGTTTGACTTGGACGAGGGAATAATCAGTCCGGGAGGCGTAGGCTACGATATAAACTGCGGTATCAGCCTGACGCGCACCAATCTGCCCGCGATCGAGATAAAAGGTCAACTCTCTGCGCTTGCTGACGCCCTGTTCGCAAACGTACCGTGTGGTGTGGGTGTAGGTGGCGACATCAAGCTCGGCAAAAATCAGGTCCGACAGGTATCCGAACTCGGTGCGCGATGGGCGATGAACCAAGGTCTGGCCGCAGCTGGTGATCTCGACAGGATGGAGGAGTGTGGACGTCTCGATTTCGCCGATCCCGAAGCGCTCTCCGACAGGGCCTGTGAACGCGGCTCCAACCAACTCGGCACCCTCGGAAGCGGAAATCACTTCATCGAGGTCCAGGTGGTTGACGAGGTGTTTGACCAAAATGCGGCCGAAATTATGGGAATCCGCGCCGGATTTATCACTCTCATGGTTCATAGTGGAAGCCGCGGATTCGGCTACCAGATATGCGATGAGCAGCTCCGAACAATGGGTTCTGTTTCTTCCAGGTATAACATTCAACTGCCCGATCGTCAGCTCGCCTGTGCGCCGATAAAATCACCCGAAGGCAAAGCATATTCAGGCGCCATGGCCGCAGCGGCAAACTATGCCTGGGCGAACAGGATCATTCTCGTGCATCGGGCGAGACGGGTATTCGAACAGGTTTTCGGACAAGGATATGATTCTCTTGGGATGGGGCTGGTTTTCGACGTGTCTCACAACATCGCAAAGTTCGAATCGCACAACATTGAGGGCCGGAAGAAAAACCTATGCGTCCACCGCAAGGGTGCGACTCGGGCTTTCGGCCCCGGAGACCCACGAATTCCTGACGTTTACAGGACAATCGGCCAACCGGTCCTTATTCCGGGCGATATGGGTACTGCCAGCTATGTGCTCACCGGAACCGAGCGGGCGATGGCGGAGACATTTGGGTCGGCCTGCCATGGCGCGGGCCGTGTCCTCTCGCGAAAAGCTGCTCTCAGGGCGACACGCGGACGTAATCTTGCGCACGAGCTCGAGCTGTCCGGGATAACCGTCCGCGCTCGCAGCACGAGAACCCTCGGCGAAGAGGCGCCGGGAGCATACAAAGACATCGACGCTGTAGTCGAAGCCGCTGTCGGTGCCGGCATTGTTAACAAGGTTGCGCGTCTGAAACCGCTCGTGGTCGTCAAGGGATAAATCGTTAATCGAAAATGCAGCCATGACCTGACAGCTTTTGACTCGTAGCTCCTTTGAAACCGAATATTTCAATGTCAACGGTCATTCTAACCGCTGGAGTCTTTCTCCATGAGCAAAAGTCGATACGTCGTTTCCCAAAACCATCCGCTTTACCGGCGTGGGTATCACCGTGAAATCCTTCTCCGGAATCGTGAATTGACCGCCTTGCAAAGGTTACCTGGACCCTTCAACAACCCGTTGATCAGCGCCCACCACTCCAACTTGATAACCGACAGTCCGGGAGAGAACGATTGGATTGCCTGGTTTGCAAGGGAATATGGTCCATTCGAATCAGGACTCAGCATCGGCTCGTCCGTAGACCCTCTCGTCTCGATGTTGCACGCCGGCATGTTTCGTCAGCTGGAGTTGCTCGACCCAAGCCCGTATATAATCGAAGCAATCAAATGGCGTCTCGTCGGACTCGATCTCAACGTTTCGGTCTCCGCCGGTATCTCCGATCCAAATTCGTTGAACCTTGCAAAGAAAAACTACGACATTGTAATCCTCTACGGCACCCTGCACCAAGTTGTCAATCTCGAACACCTGCTTGAACAGGTGCGACGTACGCTCAAACCGGAGGGCAGACTTGTAATCTTTGATTACATTGGACCTTCGCGATGGCAGTGGGAGGATATTTCGCTGAAAGAGGTACAGCGTGCGATTGAACTCTTTCGTAAGAGGCACAAGAACTTGAACTTCACTTCGCGTCTGCAACGACCCGCTGTTAAGGCAATAAAGAGAAACTGGCCGTTCAGGGCTGTAAGGTCTGATGAGATCCTCTCTGTTCTCCAGCAGGGATTTACACCGCAACGCGAGGTCTACACAAACCGTCTGCTGTATCTCCTCCTGCATGAAGCGGTAATCATCGACGACTGGTCGCGACCCGACCTGAAGCTTTGGCTTCGCGAGGCTATAAGCTGGGAAGATCAGCTTCACAGCGGATCCGAGGTGGCGCCGTGCACCTTATGGGGAGTTTATAGTCCAGCCCAGAACCCTATTCCCCTTGTTCAAAGATGGAGCGAATTGGAGATTCGCCGAAGAATCGGGGTAAGCTGGTGGAATCCCAAAGGATGGGCCCGGCAAGTCGGCGAACGGCTATTGGGACAAGAAAGGATGAGGAGGAGAGAAAAGCCGTTAATTAGACGTTATTCGCCCTGATTTTGGCCATATTTGTTAGTATCAAACTTTGGCACCTGAAACGTGACGCGGAATCTTGTCCATCTGATCTGATTGCTTAAGCCCGTCACCCGCTCGCGCACGGCGGCAAGGTGTCTGCACTTTGTCGACACCGCCAGAAATCACCGGAACCCCAAATCGGGAGGAGCACAACTGTGATTTCTACAGAAGCTTTCGAGGATTCTCTCGATTTTGCTCCCCAAAACCATTGGGTCGGAAACTCCGACTTGTTGCAACGGAAAGTCGTGGCGATCCTTAATTCCAGGCAATCCAGATTCTCGGTCGGCAGCGAACCATGGGTGCGAAGTACGCTGAAAGCAGCGGAATGGGTCTCCAGTAATGAAAGTGTGCTGGTCGCGGGTGTGGGAATCAAAACCTGGGAACTGGGAATCTGGGCTGTAGCTGAGGCTCTGGGAGGCACAATGTTGCTCGTTGGTGTCCCGCGAGGCGCCAACCGTAACGACATCCGCAGCAGGCTGGCACATATCTCCGCCCAATTCGGACTGCTCTCTCATGAGAGCCTCCTTATCCCCTATCATCAGCCTGAAGGGTCCAGGAGCCCAAAGAGAAGTTGGATTCAGCGAGACCTTTGGATTCTGCGTCATTCCGACCTGCTCCTGCCTGTCTCTCTCCGAGGAAACGGCACCCTGAAAGAGGCGATTGACAATTTACGACTTGAGGGAAAAATCGACGCCCGTTTCAAAGTGGATTACGCACCAAGGCCGTATCGTTTCGTCCCCCCACCCCGCCCTAATGAAATACTTGAAAAACTCCAGGCTATAGAATGGCGCTACCTTACCCACTGGACTCGAAGCAGCGCCGACCCCTGGCCCGGCGAGCCAATCCATGAATTTTACCGTCGTCTGGCTGCCAGCAAATCTGAATATCCACTTTCAGCCTCCGCCACACTGAAGCGAATCATTGATGAAAGGCTGATCAGGGCTTCGCGCTGGCGCATGCCGATGCAACAGCCCATGGTCTCCTTTACCGCCCTGGAGCCACAGGACATGGCGGAAAGAATGACCTGGAGAAGAAGATTTGTGAGGCCTGCATATGAGCCTTATGGAATCGCAATAGAAAAAAACGCGCTTGTTGGACTCGGTGCTCGGCCGGTTACCTATGGCGACAGGGAAGAGGAGAGGTCGCTAAACAGAAACGAGCGTCTTTTCTTTCAAAAGTTGTCCCGTAAAGGCGCGGAATGGAAGAACGAAAAGGAATGGAGATTAATCGGAGATCTCGATCTCGCAAAAATCGACCCGAAACATATCTTGATCCTGTTGCGCACCGAGGAAGAGAAGAAAGAGATCAAAGAACTCTGCCCTTTTACAATATTCACCTTGACTTGATCAGATGTTTGGTTTCGACCGCCCACCGATCACGAAGCCGGAAGAGCGTTTCTATCGTCAAATCCCGACATCGTACAGGTAACTATGACTCCGCCATCGCATATATCGCCCGGAATGCCTGCAGGACCGTCCGCCGGTTCTGCTTCACTTGCAAGCGGAAACCTTCTCCAGTGAGCGGCTTTGTATCCAGCCCGTTAGCATAATTGTCAACCATTACAACTGTCGCATGGGCAATACCCAATTCCATCGCCAGGGTGAACTCCGAAGCGCAGGTCATACCAACAACATCCCCAACCCTTGACAAGAATCCGATCTCCGCACGTGATTCAAAACATGGCCCCAAGGTTTCCACATAGACACCACCATCCATGCACTTCAAGCCAGCCGCTCTAAGACAGTTGAGTACATGGATTCTCCAGGGTTGATCGATTTCGGGAACGGCAAACCTTATGCGGTCATCATGGAAAGTCGTCACGCGAAAAGGTGCAAAATAATCATCGACCAGCAATAGTGTTCCGGGGCTCGTTTCAAGGCGCAGCCCGCCAACCGAACCAAAAGAGACCACCGCACCGACCCCCAACCTGGCGCAAGCAGACAAATGAGCATGGTGGTTAATGCGGTGCGGAGGTATTTTACCGGCTTCGCCATGACGCGCAATCAGCACAACCTCGTCCTCAACTCGAACCAAACAGCTTCCATGGGGCGTGACCACACGCTTGGAGGCGCCACGAGAGAACTCCTCCGCTTCGCAAAACGAGGTTCCGCCGAGAATCGCCATCATTTTTCATCCACCCCCATCCGATCTATCCTGCTGTCCGCGCACCTGCCTGCATTTCGCGCCAACGCAAAGTCAGCGCCGCAACCTCCGCCGCGTAACACGCGATGATCTCATTCACATCCACCTTGAAATCCCTCTCGATGCGCGGAGAAAGAAAAACAAGTCGAGCTAGTGCCTTGTCAAGACCCCACGCACGGGCCAACCCAAGAGCATAGAGCTTCGCCTGATGATCATATCCTCTCCGAGTAATCAGGGCATCAACCCTCGATTCCTCAACCTGGTTGGTTTTATAATCGACGAGAACCGCCCGATTGCCGTCGCGCCAAGCCAGATCAATCCTCCCCCGTAAAACCGCGGCATCCAAGTTAAACAGAATTGGTAACTCTCGAACCGAACCGGAAGAATACCTGCCAAGATTGAGTTCGGTCCCCCCCTCTATCAGCATCCTTATCCGCTTAATAACTGCATCGAGATCATCGTCGTTAAACCGATAACCATCCATCAGGCGGCTTGCCGGCTCTTCCGCCTCCCTCCAGCTGCAACCCGGCCCAAGATCCTGATAGATTCGATGGAGTATCTCACCGACAACATCGGCTGATTGTTTACCGGTGTTCTCTAAGGTCTCAAGGCCGTTTTCTGCCATTTTCGACCCGCTATGAGCTTCCAATGCCTCCAACGACTTCTCCATGTTCACGTTCAAAACCATGCTTCGAAGCCTGTCGTCACCCGGATCCGCGAGGTAAGAAGCTAAAGCGGTAACCGGTAACACCCAACGATCCGGCATAGGCGGGCTGGCCAACCTGACTGACGGGTCAGCTCCCGGTTGAGGTTCAATATCGAAATCGATCTCATCAACTTCAGGCGCAAGCCAAGGGGTCAAATTACCTGGAAGGTCCTCCTCGAAAATCTCCGTTTTAAGAACTCCGGGAATATCCGATTCGGTAAATCCATCATCATCAACGGTAATTCCAAACGCATCGAGCCAAAGCGCAAGCGCCGAGTTCCGTCTAAGGCTGATTTTGCCCTTGGTGTCCAATACGTGACTCACCAGCAACAGCCTGTCACGAGCACGCGTGGCGGCGACGTACTGCAGTCGACGACTCTCGGCGTGTTCCTCCGCTGGAGCGAGGACATCGGCGATCAGCGAATGAAGCAAGAACCCTTCATCCTTTTCATTTGTCAGAGCGAGACGCACCAAGGCCGGATCCGCCAACGGTGAAAAGCTGCCCGATGGGACCAGCATGGTTCCCCTGTTCCTGTTAAAACGACCCTTAGGCCTTGGAACGCTCCTAAGGTCAGGCAGAATGACATACGGGAATTCAAGACCCTTAGCGGCATGGATCGTCGTTATTCTGACACCCTTGCCCTCCTGTATATCAGCCTCAGCGTCCATCTCCGCTTCAGGTGAAGTAGCCAATTCCTCCAAGCTCCGGTGTACCTCGCGCAGCGAGGTCAGACCGTTGTCTTCGAGATCACGCAGAATATCGACAAATTTGAAAATGTTCGCGATACGCTGATCGCCTCTTTGTCCCGAGGCATATGCCGCCCATGCGCCACTCTCCTCGAGAGCCATGAGCAGAAGTTCTGTCGCAGGGCGATAGGCGGAATCTCGTTTCAACTTCTGCCAAAGGGCATGCCCGTCTCGCAGAGCATCCGAATCCTCAGGCAACAATGCTCCAAAGACGGAATCATCCTCCATTCGACCTTCAGCAAAACGTTTCCACGTCTCACAGGGATTGTCGCCGGCAAGAACCAGCGTTACGATTGCAGGATCGGAAATGTTGAACAGTGGCCCCCGGAGCACGCCTATCCAGGCGATTTTTTCCTTGGGATCAGTCAGCGCCGCAATCAGGTTCCTGAGATCAAGAATCTCCTGTTTCTCGAAAAACCCCCTACCGCCCGTGACCGTGAACGGAATCCCCTCCGCCCGTAGCGCATCCTCGAGCTCGGATAGATGCGTCCGCGTCCTGAGCAACATGCCTACGTCTTCATATTTCAGCGGACGCGCCGTTTCCTCGGGGGTATCGGGATCAGATATCCTCGTTCCAGATTGAACTTCACCGTATAGCCTCCTGGCGATATAGCGAAATGTCAATCCTTGACTCGAGAAACGGCAGAGCGCGATTTCCAGCAGGGCCTCAACGTCTGTAGGGGACTCTCTGCGCGAGGTCAAATCTTGTGGGCGAGAGTCGAAGCCAAGGCGATGCCCGCCAAGAGGTTTAAGCATCCTTCTAAGGGCTGCGTTTAACGGATTGATGAGATCAGGCAAAGTGCGGAAATTATCGGTGAGTTTGACCAGGCATTCAATTCCGCGCCCAGACGCTCCACTGCTTCTTATGGAATTCTCCAGCAGGGTTTCCGCTTTTCGACTAACAGTAATATTGGCTTGGCGAAATCCATATATTGATTGCTTTTCATCGCCGACGAAGAAGGGTTTATCTGCGATCAGTTCTCCCTCTCTGTTCTTGACGATCCTTTGAATTATTCCCCATTGGGTGGAGGACGTGTCCTGAAATTCATCAACCAGTAAATAGCTGACGCTGTCCCTGATCTGGTCAGCGACTTCGGGTTGCGTAGACAGAAGTTGCATGGTGCGCTGCTCCAGTTCGTCATAGTCGAGAACAAACACCGGCCGTCGTTCCTTCTCGATATACCTCGAATAGAGCATTGCCGAGTTCTGTAATCGCATGACAAATCCCCTGTGCGAACCCGGAACATATTCAGCTGGTAATACATCCTTGATTACCTCGATCAAGTGATGCAGCGAATAGTCAAGAAATTTGATCGCCTCCTCCGGCTCGTTGCTCAGCGCAAGAAGAGCCTGGCCCAAACCCGGACGTGTAATGGATGCATACAGTAGGTTCTCTATATCTCTTTCTTCAGGTAAAACTTCAAGCAAAGCCGCCATAATTCCGTCTCTATCTGCAGAAAGACGGCGTAGGAAAAGACGGATTTGTTCCCTCAAGTCAATCTCGGCCTTGAAACCGATTCTAAAATCGGGATCTACTCCTGCCTCCAAAGGATAGGATCTCAGTAGGCCAGCGCAGAAACTATGTATGGTACCGATACGCGCCCACGGCATTCTCTCACGACAATTTCGCCAAAAAGCCGTATGATCGTCTTTACCTCTCTCCCTGTTTCTTAGTTCTTCAAAAACTTTAACTTGGAGCTGAGCAGCTGCTTTTCGTGTAAAAGTCACGGCAACGATCTGATTTGGAAAGACACCCTTTTCCGCCAGCAATCTGATATAGCGTTCGGTGAGAACAGTGGTCTTCCCTGAACCCGCCCCCGCCAGAACCAGCTTGCCGAAATTGAGATCAAGGGCTTTCTTCTGATCTCTGGTAAATGTGTGATGGATCATTCGTTATGACCCTTCTCGCTGGAAAAACGCTGAAACGCAAGTCTATAAGCGTCCTTAAGCTGGTTGTTTTCAATAAATTTTTCCCGAGCCGCAAACAGCGCATTGTTTCTCCTGCAGATTCTGCGGTAAGTGCATGTATTCCTGTACTCCGGACAGAGATCAGCATGTTGACTCAATGGTTGATGGAACCTCCCTGCTCTAATCGCCCTATCTATCCCTAATATGTGTTTATGCAGATTACTGCATTCTGCCGTATGGTCATCATAACTCCAATTGCCCGTCTGGCCTACACCGTCACGCCTGATTTGGTAAAAACCGGCCCCATTAACCTTGTATCCCCGATTTCCATGTCTTAAGAGGAAGTCCTCAAGAACCATCAAATAAACAGCCAACTGGAAGTGCGTTCCGTTCCTTATTTTTCTCGCAGTGGGCATCTGAGAATCAGACCGTTTATAGTCCCAGACTCTCCACCCTTTCTTCGGATCCAGACTGATGCGGTCAATTCTGCCGACAATTTCAACTGAGCCCTCGTCGGAATCGAGACTCAATGCCCGTCTCTGGAGAATATCACCTTCTGGGTTTTCCGCCTGGCCGAAAGAAGCCTCTACATAAACCACTTGCTCGCCGCTCAGCCTGCTCTCTTCATGGTCTAATGCCAACCTCAGGAAACCTTTCTCCTCCGAATTATCTGTCAGGCCACCTTTTATCGATTGTACGACTCTATCCCATATCAGGTTGTCATATGGATACCGTGCGATCTCCCTCTCGGCAACCTCGTCGAGAATCCTGGCTGTCAGCGTTGGGTCCGAGGCGAACGATCCCGCCATTCCCTCGTGACCTCTCAATATCCTCATGCTTTCAGACATTATTCGGTGCACAATCCGTCCTGTGCTGGCTGCATCCACTTCTTCGTCCAAATCTTTGAGTTCCTCGAGATTCAGCACGTATCTGAGCAAATAACGCATAGGACACTTTGCATAAGTTTCCAGCCGGGATATCGAAAGCGGGCCTCCGAGTTTCATTGTCACCAGAGCATCGCCGAGCATTCCGTCATACCGAGTCAACCGTCTTGGGTTAGACCGGTTTGATTCGATATTATACGCTTGAACTGCACGTTCCCAAAGAATAGTTCTTTTCATATCAAACATTTGCGCTTTGGCAGTCGAAATTCTACGTATGGCAGCTCCTTTGGTGTCGGGCTGCGAGATTGTCTTCCCCGTTTCCACAAGCAGATCAAAGGCTGATCTGAAATTGTCATCCTCCGGCCAGGGTTGAATACTTATTCCAGCGTCCTTCAAATCAGCAATAATTGGAGATGGCGCTTCCAGGCCTTCGCCTCCCTCTGGGCATGGAGCTGTCAGGAACAACCTCTCAGCGGAGAGGAGCGCCTCCAACATGAGCTCCCGGCTTTCCGACAAGCGATCGACTTTATCGTGCCATGTGGAGGAAAAAGGTTGAATGAAATCAACGGTGGGTTTTCTTGGCCAAGATCCCGAGGTGAGCCCCATGAAGAAAAGTGACTTTCCGCAAAAACCCCTGATGTCGAGAGCCCCAAATACTGGAACACCTCCTCGTGGATTTGACCGAGGAGCCTGCCGTGTCCGACCAACAGCAAAGCGAACAAGTTCTGAGAACCGAGTCACCGGCCAGACTCTGGTCCCGTTCAGTTTGGACACATCAGAAATCATACCGAGGATCAAGCGCACTTCGTTCAAAGCGCCCAGTTCACGCGAACCGAGAGATGGATTTTCCTCTGCGAGTTTCAATATGTTTAACCTGACCGATAACAGATCCAGAAGGCTTTCCAGCCAACTGACCGCCTGATCAGCGCTACAATTATCCGAAAGTGCCAGAATATGGTCGGAAAAGGCCTTGAAATCCGCCATTGCCGCTTCCAACCACTCCGCGTGGCTTAGCAAGCTTGCCGACCTGTTTTGCGAGGGTACCTTTTCATTATGAGCTGAGTCTCGCTGAAATTCGGCTCGTTTCCTGATCGAGTCGACTTCACCCCTCAATGGTTCCAGCCATTCTTTTTGGATGTCACTCCGGCCAGCGACAATACGGGCGCTCCTGGCTGCCCGGTCAAATTCCAACACCGACTCGTCGGTGTTAAGCGCGCTGCCCCAGCTTACATATGGATTTAACAAAACATCGGTTAGACACTCACGTGGGAGACCCTTCACCCTGAGATCGAAAAGCGATACAACAAGGCGCGCCACCGGGCTTGTGCCGAGATAAAGCCCGAGACGTATGTCTGGATGAACTCCATATCTTGGAAATATCTCTTCGATCAATCGTACGTAGTCATCGAGACGTGTTACAGCAACGCCGATCTGTTCCGACCTCAAGCCTTCATCGTGCAATAGACGTGAAATCTCTTTCGCTACTCGCCGCGTTTCCGAAGCTGCATCAATGTGAAAAGAACCATGAATACTAATCGAGTTGAAATCAGCCGCAACTTCAGGTTTACGGACAACGAACAGGTTTTCCGCCAGTGCACGCCTGCCTTCCGCCACCTTGAATCGACGCTCTTCCACGGCTTGCAGTCTGCGCCAGTGATCGATTGCCATCGAGGTCAACGACAGCGCCGGCGAAGACACGCCAATGCTGTCGGCTATCACAATTGCTCTGCCCGCACGGACCGCTGCCTTGTGCATCGTTTCAACCAGCGATGGCGCCAGCGGACCGAGCCTATCGACAACCATCAGCTCCGGCGGTAAAAAGTCCCGACTCTCAATCGCCTCGCTTGCGACCTTTGGCAAATCCGACTCATCGATGCGTCCACTCTCCGCAAGAAGCCTATCATACTCTGCAATAATCTCTCGTATCCAGGGATAACGACCGCGAAGTTGCCGCTGAAGGTCGGGGTCGTCTCCGATTCTTGTCCGAATCGTGGCGATGCGCCCTGTCCAACCTGGTGTGGGATCGATCCCTAACGACTTTAGCCAAGGTCCACCCGCGAGAATCTCGCGAATAATCAGCTCACGGAGGTCGGACGGAACCGGATTAAATTGACGGTTTGACTTACTCAGGATAAAATGAGGCAAGCCGGATGCGGTGACAACCTCGATGCCGGCACAAACCCCATTGGAAGATTTCAGCAGCAGCTTTTCGACGCGCTCAACGCCCCGCAATCTGTCCACAAGCCACCATACCAGACCGCCGCCTGAAGCGGTCAATAACGCTTCATCGGCCGCAGCTTTCCGCCGTTCGGATCCCGGCAGTCCTGTCCAGAGTTCCAAGGTCCCCATGCTCTCAAAGTAAGGCCAGCTCATCCTCGAGAAAACACTTGCCAAAGATCATAAGATTCTTCTTTGAGGCATACCAGAGTAGAGTACCGACACTCCCGACAATGATTCAATAAAACTATTTCCCTGTAAAAAATCCGGATACCGATTATCATGGCATCAACGATCATCGCCCACGGCTATGGAGATCACGCCTTCAAGAGACGCAAAGTCGGCTCAATTTCACGGTGAAATCAAATCACGACATCCTCTGGCAATCCATATTGTATTTTAAATGCTGAGCTGATTTTCACTCGCATCGACAATAAAAATCGAGAATGCCCTATGACCAGCAGAATATCAGGCACCTGGCAGGAAAGCATTGCCTCTCTGGCGCGCAATCGCACCCACGGTGCAACGGAGATAACCCTGCGGGCGGCCGAAACTCTCCTGCGCGGCTCCGAGAAAACGGATAAAAGCACGCCGTTGCGGGAGTCCATCAGGTATCTGATTCGAGGCCAGCGCTGCATGGCTCCTGTATGGAGGCTCGCCTGCGATTTGTGGAACCCGGCGGAAACGAATGACATTATGCGATTCAGAAAGATTTGCCGTAGATGGATTGTCGACCTGAAATCGGCAAAGGAAAAATTCAGCAACGAACTTTTAGCCGATCCACCTCGAGCGGAAACATGGTATGTCCTTTCGCGCAGCTCTATAATCTCTCAAGGTGTTTCCGCCCTCGCTGAAAGGGGGATAACCGGGCGAGTTCTTGTCGGCGAATCACGTCCTGGTGGAGAAGGAATTCGCACTGCAGAAGTATTCGCAAAGGCTGGCTGGAAAACCGAGCTGCTTCCCGATTCCGTTCTCTTTGACCGGGTGCTGAAGAGAGAGGGCAATATGTTGGTGCTCGGCTGCGATGCCCTGGACGGCCGCGGCTTCATCAACAAATCGGGCTCCGGCGCAATTGCATACATGTCAAAGCAGCAAGGGATCGTTGTCGAGCTCTGGACAACCACACATAAGATCCTACCGCGTGGGTTGCTGACTGTAATTGAATCGGACGGTCCGCAGGGCAGTGACCTTGAGCAACCGATACCTCTCGTGAATACAAACCAACCGCTCTTCGGCACAGGTAGATTGAAAGACATTGATTCCGTTCGCAGCGAAAAGGGGAGATTGAATATTAGAGAGGTATCTTCTCTCGCAAGCGGCCTTAGTGAGCCCCCACTTGAACTGTTGCAGGAAATAACTGGAAATAGAGGGCGATATTAGTCCATACGCATCAATCCCTGGATTCTCTCTGTTGGAAGGAACAAGATGAAAATCCTTTATGTTTCGCCACAGCATGTAACCGGAACCCTCTCTATATGGGCCGAGGAACATCGTCGAAGAGGAAACGAATGCCGATATGTGACCCTCTTTCCTACGCTTTTCGGGTTCGAAGAGGACATATGCATGCATTTACCGCTGCATCCTGACAATCGAATGATTCTACAGGCCCGTCAGATCCTGTATCGCATCACCAGGGGAAGACTTGGGGAGAACACTCCAATCGAAGAGAAGCCGCCGTTCTGGAAGCCTGAAAGTCCTCTGGATTCGCTCTTCTTTAAATTGCGAGATGCCCTGATTGCACCGAAAGTAGCACGAATCATACGCGAATTCGACCTCAATTCCTTCGATATCATTCACCTCGATCAGGGAGCCGGGTTCTTCCGTGATGCCAGAGTGGTGCGTCAATGGCATAAGCTCGGAAAGAAACTCGTTGTCTTTTATCACGGCAGCGACATGCGAAATCGCGGAATCCTGAAGAACGTCGACGAGTGCGTCGATTTACGGCTGACCAGCGAGATCGACCTGACTTACATCGACCCCCGACTTGAATACCTTTTTCTCCCCTTCGATACTTCCCGCTGGACGCCGCGTCCACGAAAACCCCGAAGAATACTTAAAATTGTCCATGCCGCCCGTGTAAGGTCTTTCAAAGGTACCGATCATATCATCAGGGTAGTCGAGGATCTGCGGAGACAATACCCGGTTGAGCTGGTTCTCATCGAGAACGCACCCCACTTCAAAGCCATGGCAATGAAGGCGGACTGCGACATTGCTATTGACCAAATCGCGGATTCAGGAGGTTGGGGTTATGGTATGAGCAGCGTTGAATATCTTAGCTTGGGTATTCCGACTTGCACCAGCATGCGTCCCGAGGTGGTCGAATTTCTTCCCGGCCATCCCTTCGTTCCAACAACCGCCGACTCTCTTAAAGAGAAGCTCATCCAGCTGATTGAAGATGAGGGCTACCGGCGTAGTAAAGGAAAAGAGGGGCGTGAATGGGTTGTAAAACATCATGATGTCAGGAACGTTGGCGACCAGCTCTACAATTATTATGAACGTGAGAACTGGCTCGAACAGTAGGGAAATATTGATTGAGTCCAACCGTCGGATCGGGTGGCGAGATTATTAGCAACTCGGTGTGTATTAAGTGTTTGGCTGCAGCAGAGAAAACCTCTAGTACCAAATATGTTAACGTCTCAACAAGGTGGACGAGTGTGGATGCACCCGACTGCCGGTTGCTAATCCTTTTGCACTCGTTGAACCCCAATCTGCTCCATCACTCTCTTTACGTTCTTCGCCGTGCCGGCAAGCGTCAACCGGACTTTTCCCCTCTCCCACCTCTTATTTCTGATTTCAATTTCCCCGGAAAGGCTGTCAAGGTGCTCAAGTTGAGTCGGCGAGATCATCACATCCGCCTCGTCCATACCGGTATAGAGCAGCCCGTGCAAACGCTCTCCGAGTTCCCAGATCCTTATCCCTTTCGCTGCTGAGATAAACAGCGAATCGGGGAAATGCTCGCGGGCCTTGACTATCGTTCCCTGGTTGCCAACCAGGTCTATCTTGTTGAAGACCAGGAGAAGCGGCTTCTGCTGCAGTTCCATCTCCTCGAGAACCTTTCGAGTCTGTTGAATCTGCTGTTCGTACTGCGGGTGGGAAATATCGGCAATGTGAACTATAAGATCCGCCTCGCGAACCTCTTCGAGTGTGGATCTGAAGGAAGCCACCAAGTGGTGCGGTAGCTTCCTGATGAACCCAACCGTATCGATGAGTAGTACCGGGTGCCCGGGTTGCGGTTTGAAGCGACGCACTTTCGGGTCGAGTGTGGCAAACAGCCGATCCTCAACGAAAGCATCTGTCTTACCGCTAAGCGCGTTTAAAAGCGTGGACTTGCCGACATTCGTATATCCGACTAAGGCTGCAGTCGGCAAGTTCCTTCGCCGCTTCCTTCTGGTCAATCGCTGGCGAACAATCTTTTCCAGCTCCCGCTTAAGGTGATCGATCTTTCTGCGCACCGCACGCCTGTCGACCTCAAGCTGGGTTTCGCCCGGCCCTCGAAAACCGATACCTCCCTGCGATCCTCGCAAATGGCTCCATTTACGCGTAAGACGCGGCAGGTAGTACTCAAGCTGCGCCAACTCTACCTGAACCTTAGCCTCACGAGTTCGCGCGCGCGTAGCAAAGATATCCAGAATCAATCCACTTCTGTCGATAACCTTGCCCGGAAGAATACGCTCGAGGTTACGAACCTGAACAGGGCTGAGATCCTCGTCAAATATTATCAGCCCTGCCTTCTCTCGACGGCAAATCTCAGAGACCTCCCTTGCCTTTCCCTTTCCAATGAAGGTTGCGGGATCAGGCCTCATCCTGGGCTGCGTCACTCTCGAAGCTACCTCCGCTCCGGCGGTATCGGCCAGCGCGGCAAGCTCGTCCAAGTGATCCTCCACCATCCAAGCAGCAACCCCTGCGCGAACAACGGATACCAAGATAGCACTTTCACGCGTATCATTCGATACGGCTTGAGTCGCACTTTCCATCAACGGTCAAAGCCCTTTATGAATCAGAAGCCTTTCGCACGCCGGCGGAAACTACATCTTTCTGCATGAATCTCGAGTCGCTGGAAACAAGTGTTTCGACCACCAGAAAGAGTAGGCAAAGGAGCAGCAATCCCTTCGATATTTCACGGCCGTACATACGAAACGCAAGCTCCTCGCGTAAATTCCGCCCTCCTCTGACGGAGATCAACTCACCCGGCCAATCGGGAGAATCGAGATCGCCAACGGCCAGATCGCTCTCTCGCTGGTCGATATGAACCGCCGCCTTGTCCACAACCCGATCTTCATCAACAAGAAGATAGTGACCCGGCCACTCGGTTGCTTCGGTTATCCAGACTCCCATGTTCAGCCTTGCCCCCGGCACAGCGGGAACAATATCGCCGTGAGGATTCCTCACCTCCAGCACCCCGCGATATTCGCCCGGTACGGCAGACCAGTACAGTTGACTCCCGCATTCGCCTTGACTGGGTTCCGCTGCTCTCCCATGCGCAAGATAGCGTGCTCCCTCCCATGCCATAGGAGCAAATATGCCACTTGTCGGCCAGTCGGTCCACTCAACATCACAGCTTGACGGAATCCACCAGACAAGACCTTTTCCATAGCTGCGTTCTATAAGAAATGGCGCGCCATTCCCCAGGCGAATCAGGACCCGATCACCATCGACCTCCTGAACACGCAAGAACCTGGTCACGCTCGGCTTGTCAAATTTCCTCCTCCCGACGAGAATCCTCTCCAACGCCGGGTGGCCCCAATCGATATCGCTCCAAGCAAGTGGTTGATAATCTTTGTGTTCGAAAGAGATCGCCGAGCCGAATCCCAGCGGATTTAACAAGCGGTCATTCAGAAGGCGCAAATCGGTCAGATCGTTGGCCATCAACCATAACCCACCGCCGGAGTTCACATACTCCACAAGCCTTTCACCATCGTATTCGCCGATAGGTGGAAAACCGGATGCGACAATCAACGAAAACGTGGATAAGTTCGAGGGTATTTCGTTCCATTGTCGAATCGAGAGATTAAAAAGGTCCTTGCCTGCGTCGTGTCCGAGCGCCAACTGGAGATAAGCGGATGCCTCCTCTTTCTCGCTCACCAAGAGGATATTGCACGCTTCGGGAACATTCAGGATAAAGTGGTATCGGTTGTCCAAAGGTAACGCGTCCACATATTCGATATTAACTTCGCCCAGGTATCTGCCGGGTTCCGATATTCGAACGGGAAAACGCTTACGGGTCCTCCCACCAGGCTCAATTGCAATAGCGCCCTCCGCAACGACCCTGCTGTCGAGCCTTACGGAGAACAACGCCTCTTCCGTGATTCCGTGCCCATAGCAGGCGACCTCGATTTCAAAATCAACCACCTCGTTGGAGCTTATGGTCGGGGACACAAGTCCTGCCCCGGTAACAGCAGCGTTGATCGGCTCCCCCTCTTCCGCCAGCGGGACGCGATAGATTCGAAGGTCTTCGGGAATCTCCTGTGGAACATCCGGTGGATCGTCACAGAAATCCGACAGCCATATGATGTCAGGATTTGTTGCCGACTCCCTTTCAAGTAGTTTCAGGATTCTACCCCACGCCGCCCTATAATCAGCCGACCGGCCATCGGGCCATAGGCTTTTCAGCCAACCGGGGATTGTACCATCGTGATCATGCCACCTTATGTCGCGAGTACCTTCTTTATCCATGACAACAAGAGCCGTTTTTCCCCCCGACTGTTCCCTGTAAAATCCTTCTAAAAGGGAGAGTGCCCATGAAATCGGTTTCCCTTCGCCTCGCGTCGCTTCCATCGAGGCCGAGAGGTCAAGAAAGATGATTGCGTCGCCGCGCCCGGCACCGATGGGCACAGATTCAATCACGGGCCGCAGGAAAGCAACCGCGAGCAACATCAGCGTCAGACTCCTCATCAGGAGCAACAGCAGGCCTTTCAACCGCAGCCGTCTCATTTTCGTCATCTGCAGACGTTTGAAAAAAGCGAGAGTCGGAAATGGTTGCCGCCTAAGCCGTCTGCGACCGATCAGGTGAATAATCAACGGAACGGAAACAGCCAACAGTCCAAGCCAAAAAGCTGGAGCGAGAAAACCCATCCTCTTCTTCCCTGCTGTTACCGCCGGAAACCGCAATACCGGCATATGACATTTATAAAAAAACGTTAATCTTCAACATAAAGCAATCTGGTCATGACATTAGGCGTTTACCCACACAATCTGCAAAATCAATATCGCTTCCGCCAATGTATTATTGAGTTCTTTTATGGCTCATCGCAGGGTGGATTCCACACTCCGCCTTGGTTAGCTCTTGTAGTTGTTGAGGTTGTTGATATGCGGATATCCATATTCGCTTCTTCTCTATTTAGTTGTCTGTCCCTTGAACGCGGACGCTGTCCGAAACAGCGACAACAAATACTCCATGCCGGTGTTAGGCTCCCCAAAAGACGGAAAAGGCCGCGAAAGACTGTTTCGTTGTTTGTAGATTCCTTCACAAGAAACCGTTATATCGTCAAGCAGACAAGAGTAAAACACAAGAGTTGATTGTGCCTGACAGCCAAAAACAAGACCAGACCGAGGTAGACAACGATACGCCCGAAACGCCAAAGTGCAAGCACTGTGGCGCCCCAATGAAGAAAATGACTCCGCCCCAACTAGCGCCGTTCGGTTCATCCTATTTCTGGGTCTGCTTCAATGACGACTGCGGCTACTATGAACGGGGCTGGGAATGGATGCTGACAAATTTCAACGTGCGGTCGTCCTACAGGTATAAGTACGATCCATTCACCGGCGAGTCGGGGCCGTTACCCGTCTGGTCGTCAGATGCATTAAAGAAAAACATTCTCGATGATTAAGGGGTAACAACCATATGGAGAAGGAAAAGTCTTCGCCATTCGACCGGCTTAAGGAAAGCATCCTAAAGGAATCGGAACGGCTAACCGACCAGGCAACCCTAAAGTTCGGCTGCCACCCTGGCGTGACCTGTTTCAATAAATGTTGCAGCGATGTCAACCTCTTCCTCACCCCCTATGACATTCTACGGTTAAGAAACAGCCTTGGCATAAATTCGGAGAAGTTTCTCGATCGCCACACCATTATGCCCATAGACAAGAACCAGAACCACCCTGTCGTCCTATTGAAGATGCTGGACGACGAAGATCTCAGCTGCCCCTTCCTGGACCTGAAAAAAGGATGCACGGTTTACGAGGACAGGCCCTGGGCGTGCCGTATGTTCCCTGTCGGCAAAGCCTCCCCAAAGGAAGAGAAAGCGATGCCTTTTTATTTCTTCATGCGCGAAGATATTTGCGAAGGATGGAAAGAGGAGACTTCCTGGAGCATCAGGGGGTGGATCAAGGATCAAGGGGTTGAACCGTACGATAAGATGGGCGAGCTCTTCAAGCAGGTTTCTTTGCATGATTTCTTCGGCAAGGGTGGTAAACTGACCCCGCCTCAGATGGAAATGTTCCACATGGTCAGCTACAACCTCGATAAGTTCCGCCGGTTTGTCTTCGAATCCAGCTTCCTCGATCGAGTTGAGATCGACCCGGAGCGCATCGAGAAAATGAAGAAAGACGACGAGGAAATGCTGCTGTTCGGTTTTGAGTGGCTCCGTTTCTCGCTCTTCCGTGAACCGATCATGAAGGTAAGCGAGGGGACAAAGCCCGATTCGCCCGCATGAAATCAATAATGGTCCCTGCTGGAATCCTTGAGAGCACCCATCGTAGAGAGTAACCGATGGTTTTCTTTCATTTGACGGACAGCGGTGTCTTGTGCTCCCTGTCCTTTTTTCCGGTGGAGCCCTCCTCCATTAAAGTCCGGTTGCCGGTTGTCCAGGTACGCTCAGAGATGCAGCTCTTAAGCCTGTCGGTATGCCCTTTAGATGTAAAAGGGCTCCAAAGACAATGCACTGTCGAGTATCTCGTTACCTTCCGAAGTTACCAGAACCATGTTCTCCGTTCGGTATGCGCCAACCCCCCGCTCGTACATCCCCGGCTCGGAGGTGACAACCATCCCCGGCTCGAGCACGATTCCCTGCCTTAAGGTAACACCGAAATCCTCCACACCCGGTTTCATGCCGCTGAGTACCGGCAATTCGTGGACGTACGCCCCGCCCGTTCCATGACCGGCGCCATGGAACGGCTTGTCGATGCCCTCCGCCTTGAGGAGCTCCCAGTAGGCATTGCCCGCCTCGTGCGCATATTTCCCTGGTTTGATTCTCTCGATTACCGCCGCCATCCAGGCTTCCTGGAGTCGCTTCATTCTCTCATGAGCTTCGGGGAGACGACCCCCCAGGACAACCATGCGGGTCAGATCCGTGCTCACCCCCTTGTTGGTTATTCCCCAGTCGACGAGCATTATTGTTCCCTCCTTCAAGGGTCGGGCCGGACGCGTCATGTCGGGATGGGGTGTATCAGCATCGCTATCCATGGCAACGATCGACTCGAAGGATGTCCCGTCAACGCCGTGCTGCAACGGCCACTCATCCAGAGCTTCGCGTAAATCCATATCGGTGGCGTGATCACGGTTTGCCGGCAGCCATTCCTCGAGCATGTACCGGAATTGACGGATGGTCAGGCCTACCGCTTCACGGATCAATTTCAGCTCGAGGTCTCCCTTGATCATACGCAGGCAATCCACCAGCCCTGACGGAACCATCAGCTCCTTTACGCCAACCATTTTGGGAAGCGCGATATAGATGTCCAGAGCCAATCCGCGAGTGTCAAGCACCAGCGATTTCGAACCTCCAAGGAGCTCCTTCAACTCGGGATAACGGTGAGGGTGGCTTGCACCCCAGATAAACGACTTAACCCCAGGGATGTCCGGAATCCGGTTTTCATAGCGACCGTCCGTAATAAAAAAGGCTTCGTCCGGGGTGATCATGATGTGGGCATCTTTCTGAAAATCAGCCGGTATCCCGCTCAGCCAGCCAACATTGGCCGGATCGGTAACAAGTAACGGAGCATTCCACTCGTTACGAAGCAGGGTTTGAACCCGGCTGAATCGCTCGACCAGAAGATCGGTTGGGGCGGGCATCGCTGTCTCTCCTTTATCTACTTAAGCGGGTTGACCAGTTTGTGAGATCAAAAGATGGTGCAGTACCATCCATGATGCAAGGAGAAATGAATCCGGCAATTCTCCTCCGCATGGACGTGGCGATTCGGCTCGTGCCGCAGTGCTGATGATGCACCAGGGGCATACCGACTCTCGGCGACTTGATTGTAACGGTCAAACTTGATATATCGAAAATCATGATCACCATGCTGGAGAACATCCAGCGAACAGCGGGATGCAAGAGGCTGCCCGGAACCTCCGATATTAATGACAGGGGCCGAACCAGGACATCGCCCGGTACAACAATCCAGGGCGGTACAACGGTCAGTGGTTGCGAGAGCCGGAGGTTTCTTGCCGATTCCGGTTCCGGCAACAGAACAGCACAATGTGTTCCGAATAGATCCACCGGCCAGTGCACAACTACTAACGGGAAAAAGAGCGCCGGGAAAACTTTTTTCGCTGTTTCGAGGCGCTCTGCAACACGACTTCCAAACACGTAGCTTATTATGAGCTTCAGCAATTCGGGTGGCACATGAAAATTCATGTATTGATCGCCGATGACAGTAACGAAGACGCTGCCGAGCTCGCCTCCCATCTTCAAGACCTGGGGGCAACGGTGACGGTGCTCAACGATGGCGTGAAAGCTCTCAAAGCTGTCCGTGACGGCGAGATCGATGTGCTGGTTTCCGAGACGGTGCTGCATTCTCTTGGTGGCAAGGAGCTGACCTTTCAGGTGTTGGCGGAAAACCCCACTTTCCCCATTCTCGTACGGACTCGCTTCCCGCGGCTTGAGGACGCTTTTGACCTGGCGAGGTTAGGGGTCCTGTCATATTCAATCAAGGGAGACGACATCGAAAAATTCGCCGAAGAAATAATCAACTGCGCATCAAGCTATCCCTCTTCTGTAGCGGGCGATTCTTCGGAGACAGTCGATAAACTGCCCTTTTCCCAGCACAAATCTCGAAACATCGAGATGTCCTCGGTCTACCGGCTCGCAATAGAAAAAGTGGCGCGAGCCCCCTCGACTGTCCTTATCACGGGCGAATCAGGCACTGGCAAAGAACTCCTCGCACGCACAATTCACAATCACGGCCCCAGATCCAACGGGCCGTGGGTCGCCGTCAATTGTGCCGCACTGCCGGAGAGCCTGATCGAAAGTGAGCTCTTCGGTCACGAGAAAGGCGCATTCACCGGCGCCAGCTCGCGCAGGATAGGCCGTTTCGAGCAGGCGAACGGCGGAACCTTCTTTCTCGACGAGATCGGAGATCTTACTCCAGTCATACAGACAAAGCTACTTCGTGTCCTCCAGGAGAAAACAATCGAGCGTGTCGGCGGAAGTAATGTTCTAAAGGTTGATGTCAGGGTTATCGCTGCAACTCATCGCAATTTGAAACAGCTGGTCAAGAAAGGGGTCTTCAGGGAGGACCTGTTCTACCGTATAAGCGTTGTTGGCCTCAATCTACCGCCCTTGAGGAAGCGGCTTGAAGACATTCCGGGCCTCGCGCAATTCTTCATGGAGCGATTCCGAAAACAGGCGGGACGCGAAAAGATGGCGCTTACGCCGCGCGCGATCAAAGCCCTGCAACGCTATCGCTGGCCCGGCAATGTTCGCGAGCTGGAAAATGTGATCGAGCGCGCCGTTGTGCTCGCACCCCGGTCGCGCATTAACCTCGAGGATCTTCCCGAGGAGATCGTTCTGGCCAGCGCAGATAATGGCGAGGAAAAACTCTCTTTGAAGGAAGCTCGCGCAGAATTCGAGCGAAAGTTCATTACGGAGGCGCTGCAAAAATACGGCGGGAACGTCTCCGCAACAGCGAAATCTCTCGACATCGCGCGTAAAAACCTTCAGGAAAAGATCAAGACCTATAAGATAAATGTAGATGTGCTTCGTCGAATCAACAAGAGCGAGTCAGCTTAACTTCCTGTCTCTGTTGCCGCCGACATGCTATCAAGTAACGAGACCTGTCTTTTTAACTATGCGGGAACTTGCGAGACCAGCAGGCCTTTAATCTATCCGTCAGGCTTCAGCGTTCCTCGTGAGCTATTAGTGGACGAGATCACATGAATCGACCCGTTCTGAGCTGCGCCACATAGCTCAATGCAAGGCGCGACGCCGCAGGAATAGCGGAGCTATTTCAAGAAGGAGCAACGCAGCAGTGTGCTGTGTGGCGCGCTCCCGAAGGGGTTGTCGCAAAGCGGCCGGCTTCTGCGTTGCTCTTGCTTGCTGTGGAACCACTACAACGACGCAAAACCGCCTTGAATCCAAACACTTTGCGACAAGCAGAACTACTCGATTCATGTGATCTCGTCCACTAGGTAAAGCTCCTGTCATAAACCTTATATTCCCTGATATCTTATCCGCCGGGCGACCGGGCAGATTTCTGATGCCTGGATAGATTTTCCCGGTTTTATAACTCGTTTCTTATCGGGGTGGTGTCGTGAGCGTATTTCGCCGGTTCACAGGTTACCTCGCGCCCTACAGCGCCCACATAGTTGCGGTGCTTGCTTGCACAACGCTTTTCGTTGCCTTCTCCTCCGCGGCGTACTGGCTGGCTGCGTCATTTATTCAGGCTCTTTTCACCGGCGGGCTCTCCGGGGTTGAAAACCCCGTATCACTCAACGACCAGCTTAAGCAATGGACGGCTCTTCTTCTTGAAAGTCCCACCCCGCAGGGCACTTTGCTGCGCGCAGCAATAGCAATCGTACTTGCGTTCTTCGCAAAAAACCTCTTCGGGTACCTCCAGCTTTTCTATGTGAGCTTCGTCGAACAGCGTGTCATAAAGCAGCTTCGCGACCAACTCTTCGGCCACTTTTTGCGCCAAGACCTTGCTTTCTTCCAGCGACATCGGCGCGGCCATCTTATTTCCGCCGTGCTCAACGACATCGAAACGTTGAACCAGGCGTTGAACAAGAGTTTCACCAAACTTATCCGAGATCCGATCAACGCGCTTGTGCTGCTTGCTCTGCTGTTCACGATAAGTTGGCCATTGACCCTGGCCGCCCTGGTAGTAGTTCCTACCGTCGGCTGGACAGTACTCCTGCTCGGAAAGATGATCAAGCGTTACGCTGCTCAGGTTCAGGAGACGCTGGCCCGAATTACGGGGCAGCTCCAGGAGACCCTCTCCGGAATCCGCATCGTAAAAGCCTTCGTCAACGAGGCCTTCGAACGAAACCGGTTCTTCGGGCTCACCGGGCTGCTGTTCCGGCGTTCATACTCCCAGGAACGTCTGCGGCGGCTTGTGATCCCACTGAATGAATTCATCGGCGTGATCATCATCAGCGCAATCCTCTACGTCGGCGGCGAACTGGTTCTGGTAAAGAGAGTGATAGACAGCGAGGATTTCATCCGTTTTCTCGTCCTGCTGTTCGCGCTGTTGAATCCCCTGCTTAGCCTGACTAACCTGACAGCCAACATTCGCCTGGCGGAAGCTTCGGGATCGAGGGTTTTTCAAATTCTCGACGAGAGCAGCCAAGTCACCGACAAACGCGGAGCATCAAAGCCGGGTGGGTTCCGGAAGGTCTTGCGGCTTGAGGGTGTCTGCTACAGATACAACGAAAGCGAACAGGATGTGCTGACCGATATTCGTCTCGTGATCAAGCCCGGAGACAGACTGACGATTGTGGGGAAGTCCGGTTCAGGCAAGACGACGTTGGTCAACCTGCTTCCACGTTTCTTCGATCCCACCGCCGGGAGCATACGCCTCGACGGCATCGACCTGCGCGAATTGAACCTTCACGAGCTGCGAAAACTTTTCGGTGTGGTTACACAAGACGTAATTCTTTTTCACGACACGGTCGCCGCAAATATTGCATACGGCCTTGACGGTGCTGAAACAGAGCGGATCGAAGAGGCTGCCAAAGCCGCATTCGCACATGAATTCGTCGCGCAGCTTCCAAGAGGGTATGAGACAATCGTCGGTGAACAGGGAGCGTTGCTCTCGGGTGGGCAGCGTCAACGCATAAGTATCGCCCGGGCCCTATTAAGGAACCCGGAGATAGTCATCCTTGATGAGGCGACCAGCGCACTCGATCCCGAGTCGGAACAGGTTGTCGCCGCAGCGCTGAAAAAGCTCTCGTCCGGAAGGACGGTAGTCTCTGTGACCCACCGCCTCGCCGCCGCAAGAAACGCCGACATAATCGTCGTCCTGGATCGTGGCCGTATCATCGACACGGGGACCCATGGAGAGCTGATAAAGCGGTGCGAGGTTTATCATGAACTGGCCAGGCAGCAGCGTCTGCTTGAATCAGCCGACCCTGAGCCACACGACAGCGGTCTTCGTCCAGAAGCTGCCCGGGGACAGACATGAAACAGTTGAGGATAGTCGCCCTGTGTTCCAGCAGCCTGTGGGGCGGTAATGAAAAATGGGTTCTACGATCCTGCGAAGTTATGAAACGGCGGGGCCATGCCGTGACATTGGTCGTGCGGCAGCCTGATATGTTCAATACAAGGCTACAGGAGAAGCTCGACATAATCCCCGTCCGGATGCGCAACGACGGCGACTTCGGCTCGGTTCTCCGGCTTGTTTCGCTGTTTAATGCTCGCGCCGATGTCGTCATCCTGTCGCGCGTGCGCGACTACTGGCTGGGCGGGTTGGCGGCGCGCCTGGCGGGAGTGAAATCCTTGATCCGGCTCGGCGTTGTCCGGCAGCTGCGAAAATATCACATCATGGATCGACTGCGTTATGGCGTCCTCCCAAGCTCCATACTTGTCAACGCAGGCGCAATAAAAGAAGTTCTGGTTTCAACGCCATGGATTCGTCAGAATGATGTTTATGTAATCTATAACGGGGTCGATGCACCGGGACCCTTTGCGGGGAAACAGCGGGAAGAGTTGCGCAGGGAACTGGGGGTGAAGGCGAGCGAAATCCTGATCGCAGGCGTCGGACGCCTTGCGGTGGAAAAGCGATGGACATGGCTAATCTGGGCCGCAGCCGATCTGAAGCGTAGATCAATTCCAGCCGCCGTACGAATCATCGGCGAGGGAAACGAATACGGCCCGCTGATGAACGAAATCGAGAGTGAAGGCGTGTCCGGGTTGGTTCAGTTGACCGGCCCAAGGCAGGACGCCGATCAATGCATCGGTGCGGCCGACATCATGGCGTTGTCCTCTGCGAATGAAGGACTTTCAAACTCAATGCTTGAAGCCATGGGGCAGACGGTTCCGGTTGTTGCGACGGAGTCGGGCGGCGTAACCGAGCGTTTCGCAGATGGTAAAAACATCCTCCTCGTCGGGCGGAACGATTTTAACGGATTCTGCGAAAAACTGCGCCAAGCGGCAAAGGAGATTGCTCTCCGAGAGAGGATCGGTATGGGTGGGTTCGAGACTGTCAAGCAGGAATTCGGTTGGGAGAGAATGGGGGAGGAGCTGGAAACACTGTTGTTGGGGGTCTCTGGGAGGCGTAATTGAGAATTACTTTCCTCAACCTCGCCTCAGACGCCGGATGGGGCGGAGGCGAGCGCTGGACGCTATACACCGCGAAAGGGTTAATGGATCGCGGCCATAACGTAATGGTTGTCGGCAGGTCCGGTTCCATGATGACCGTAGGGGCATTCGAATTGTCGCTCCCTACCCGGAGCGTTCCAGCCGGTATCGATTACAGTCCTCTGACTATCGCCTGTCTCCTCTCGCTCCTCCGCCGCGAACGGCCCAACATACTGGTTGTTCACCATAACAAGGACGTCCGCACAGGAGGGGTTGCGGCCAAGCTCTGCGGCATCCGTGTCGTCCACCGCAACGGCTTCCCGATAATCCACAACAACTGGCGTCACCGCCTGACGCAAAGGTTCGTCGACCGCATCTTGACTAACGCCCGGCGTATCCGCGACAGGTATCTTGACTACGGCTGGATCGAAGGCAACTTAATCGATGTCGTACCCAACGGCATCAAGATCCCGGATAATTTTCCGGGCAGAGAAGAAATTCGACGATCCTGGGGGGTAACTGATAACGATCTTGTTGCTTACTATGCCGGGCGTGTAACTAAGGTCAAACGGGTTCATGACCTGATAGAAGCTTGGAGGCTGCTCCCCGAACATAGCAATTGGCGTCTGGTTATAGCCGGCGAGGGCAGCGAGCTGGAATCTCTCAAATCCATGACTCATAATTACGGACTCGATGGTCATATCAGATTTCTCGGGTTCCTCAAAAAAGCGAACCTATCCGCAGTCGCTGCAGACCTCGCGGTACTTCCATCTGCCGACGAGGGAATGCCCAACGCACTGATGGAAGCTATGGTCTGCGGGGTGCCTGTAGCGGCGACGCCTGTTGGCGACGTTCCCGAACTGCTCAATGACGGCGATGCGGGCTGGTTGTTACCGGTCAGCGATCGGGAATCATGGACGGAACTGCTGACACTTTTGGAGGAACGTCCTGAGGAGCTGAAGGAAATGGGCGTAAAAGGCGAGGACAGAGTAAAAAACTATTTCACTTTTGAGCGGATGATTGATGGGGTTGAAGCTTCTCTTAGACGTGCCCTCGAGTAACCTGCGGGGTTGCCATCTTCTATCTTCAGGTGGTATCCTGAACCACAAGACTTGGGAGCTGTTGATAATTCCGAGGCTCCTGAATACATTCGATTAAGAATTGATAAATACTGATTATATTAAGAAATTGGGTAAAAACACCCCAAATACGACCCGATTTACCGTAATTTACATGCGATGAACGATAATATCCTTACGAGAGCCTGGTGGCGCAAAGCCTTTTTCGGTCTTTTCGGGATGGTTTTTCATCGGCGCCGTGCCGCCGTAAAATCGATACCCGATCAACTAAAGCGGATACTTGTGCTCGCGCCGGTCGCTCATGGCGACTATCTCGTGCTCACACCTCTGCTCGCCGGACTGTCGAGGGCAAGACCGCGGGCTGAAATAGCGATAGTGGTCACCAAAACGAGCCTCGAGCTCGCCGAGGTGGATCCTCTCGTTCACCGCGTTTTCCTCTATTACAAGCTCCCCGGATGGTTTCTTTCGGTCGCCAGGATTATACGTTACCGGCCCGATGTAGTCATCGTTCCCAAGGGGCACCCCGCCTTCACTGAAAGCATGATCCTGATGTTTTCAAGTGCTCCGTTCCGCATCGGACTGAGTCATCCAAACCATGATGCCCTTCTTACCCACCCGGTAAAGCACAACTGGGACAACGAGCACCGGAGTGAAGCCTTCGTCCGACTTCTCGAACCGTTCGGCCTCGACCCGACATCGGTCAACCGACGTTTGCATATCGGGACGACGCCGTGGTCGGAACGCTTTGCTGAAAGGACCATTCGCCAACTGACGCCCGGAAAGCCCTGGGTCTCTCTCAACCTCTCGGCCAGCACCGAATCACGCAGATGGACACTTGAAAAGTGGCGTGTATTCATCACCGAATTCATCAGGGCCAGGCCCGCCGTTCGATTTCTCCTGTTGAGCGCTCCCCAGGACAGCGAACAGCGCTCTGCTCTGGCCAGTGAGTTTACCAAGGTCGAGACCGTCCCCACTCGGCGAATTCTCAATGCTTCGGCGTTAATCGCACGAACCGACATGTTGGTTACCGTGGACACGGGGATAGTTCAGGTGGCGGCGGCGCGCGATGTCCCAACGGTAGTCCTTTACAATGGTGATCACGAGGTATATACCCGGTTCGCGCCACAGAGTGTTCCCCATCGAGCGTTGCTTGCGCCGCGAGGAGCCTGGGTCGTCGAGATCGATCCATACGCGGTTGTTCGCGAAGCTCTACACCTGCTCACTGAGCTTGGATCATCATGAACCTGCCACGAGCAGAAGGTTCCGTGTCCAACACCCTCCAGTCGAACGACTCCGGTAAGAGGCTGATCGTCGACGCAATCCCTCCGGAACTCAACTCCAGGTGGTTGATTTACGGAGCGGTCTGGGCGGTGCTGTTCGCCGCCAGTTTGCAGACGGGCATTTTCCTCTCACAGGTGTTCGCCGCTGTCGGCGGCCTGCTCGTAATTTTCGCCGCCGGCGGGAGACGCCTGCCGACACCTCGAAGGCACCCGGCGTTGGCCGCCCTGGTTCTCGTCGCTGCGGCTCATTTGCTCTCGTCGCTGTTCTCCGATGACCCCGCTGCGTCTCTCCGGCGACTGCTCTCCTACTATTTCCTGCCGCTCTCCGGACTCATAGGAATCCTCTGGCTCGTCCGCGACGAACGCGGATTTCGATGGGTTACGCGTTCATTCCTCGCCGCAGGGGCAATCGGCGGGCTTTATGGAACCTTCCAGTTCTTTACCGGTCTCGATCCGGTCTACGGGCAAAAGATTTACCACCTGATGAACTATTATGAGCACCTCCCGTTCTACCGCGCACAGGGCCTGCTTCACCAGTCGATCACCTTTGCCAACGTTCAGATGCTGTTATTCGTCGCCGGGCTGCCGGCAGCGTGGTACTCGCGCGGGAAGCAGGCCTTTTTCTGCTGGACTACGCTGGCCATAATCGGTGTTTCGATTCTGCTCGCCTACCAGCGCAGCGCCTGGCTCGGCGCTGTTTTCGCCGCCGGCCTTTTCCTGGTCACCAGAAGCCGGAAATCGGCGATTATATCGCTGGTATCGGCACTCGCTCTGGTCTCGGTTCTCTGGCTGATCCCTCCCATGCAGGAGCGTCTGATCAACTCCTTCAATCCAGCCGACCGGGGAGCCTCCGAGCGATATATCCTCTGGGGGGCGGCTTTCCATATGGGTGTTGACCATCCTCTGTTGGGCGTCGGTCCGGGACGGTGGGGAGCGCATGCCTCCCCGTACCTTCCCGATCCCGCCGACTGGACATGGGAGGGAACGGGAGGCCATGCACATAATGACCTTCTGCACGTTTGGGCGACAACCGGCGTCGCCGGGACGCTAACGGTAATCGCCCTCATCTTCGTCCTGGTCCGCGCCGGCTGGAAGGAATTACAGCGATGGAAGCGTCTGTCCGGCGCGCGTCACGGATATCTTGGAGGGATATTGGCTGTCGGGGCCCTCGCCGTATCCTCAATGTTCCAATGCAATCTTACCGACGGTGAAGTCGCTTTGACTCTTGGCATGGTACTCGGGATCGCGCTCGCCGGGCGGGGGTCGCTGATCCGCAACGATGAGACCAGAAGCCCCGCAGGCAAACCGACGCCGTTTATCGGCCATCTGGAGGAAGCGTTCATTTCCGCCAGGTCAATTGTCGGCGCCACGGTCGGCTTTTCATATCTGCGCGCGACGCTACGCGCAGCGACGGTGCGCGACTTGCTGGTTGAGCGGGCCATCGGCCCGCAGGGCGAAGAGCTGAATTGTCCGTATTTCTCCGGTAGGCCGCAATGGGCTCCTGTCGTGCTGCACCTGCACTCGAACCGCTGGGAGGGAGCGTTCACACCGAAGGAGATAGTCGAGCACTACAGTTCGATTGGAGCCGGTGTCGTGATTATCACCGACCACAACCGTGTGACCAGGGTTGATCACCCCGCATCGCCGCTGCCGGCCTACGAGCATGGCTGGGGGATACATCACCATCATGTCCTGGTTCTCGGCGCAGAACGGACTCGCGTTGAACGCTATCCATTCGGCGGACCCCACATCACCAGACGCGACACAATCGCCCGCTTGCGCGAAGCAGACAATTTCCTGATCCTCGCCCACCCTCATCACAAGGGAGCCTGGTCGGGAAGAGATGTTGCGGTGCTCGACTATGATGCAATCGAGATTTTCAACAAATCATGTGATGACACTGTCCTCTGGGACGAGGCTCTGACCTCCGGAAGGTTGATATGGGGAACCGCCGGCGAAGACGGCCATGACTTGCGAAGCAGACATCAAACCGGAAAACGATATCTGCTCGTGGACCTGCGCGAGGGAAGCGAAGCCGACGGGGCGGGCGACTCTTTCAGCCTCGATACCCCGGCCTTGCCCCTGGACTCCGGTCATCTGCTTCGTTCCCTCCGTTCGGGCCGTTTCGTCTCCGTTCACCAGGGCGACCGCCGACTGACGCGAAAACTTCCGCCCGAGGATGCAATAGTCATCGATTCCTTTCAGTGGGATGGCGAACGCCTCAAAGTCGTACTTGAAAAACCCGTCGAAGTCGCGGAGCTGATCGGTCCCAACGGCATAAAAGTTGAAGCGCTGCATGATTGCTCAACGATCGAACTTGCCCCGGAGGCCGAACATTCCTATCTGCGCATAATATTAAAGAGAGGGGTTCACACCGTCGCCCTGAATCCCGTAACGAGAAGGAAGAAAGCCGATCTTCGATAAAGGTCGGTGCGTTCACGGCATTTGTGGCCCTGTAGAGACCGATCATCGGCCGCGCTGTCATCCCCGGCCCCTTTGGGGTTCCAGGTTTTATCAAGGGCAAGGCGTCTCGGCTGAATTGATGGATACTTGCCAAGTCGAGTTGAGGAAAACTACCTTTAAGGATGACCTTTTCAGAATCGTTTCAAACTTTGCCCAATCGAAGGATCATGATCGTCGCCGATGCGCATTTGCCGCTTGACGATCGTTCAGGCGCGGAGAACGAGCGTCGGCTTTTCTGCGACCTGCTCGACGCACATCTCGAAGGCACAGAGACGGTGGTGCTTCTCGGGGACACATTTGACTACTGGTACGAGTGGGCATATGTAATCCCGAAGCTGGCCTTTGCAATACTTGACCGACTTCGTAAACTGGTGCGCGCGGGAGTTAAGGTCCACTATTTCGCCGGCAACCATGACTTCCGGTTCGCCGGATTTCTGGAAAAGGAGGTGGGGCTGACTATTCACATGGATGAATGGATCGTGGAGATCGACGGCCGCGCGACATATTTTCACCACGGGGACGGATTGGCCGCCAGCGACCGGAAGTATCGCAAGATGAAATCTGTTTTTCGCAATCCGGCGGTTCAGTTCTTGTTTGGAAACATAATGCACCCGGATCTTTCGATGTATATCGGCCGTGTAACCAGCGGAATCGGTCACCGCCGTCGTGAAGCACATCATCGAGTTTGTCCACCCGACGACGAGTATCGGGAGGCGGCGGGCAAGATAATCGCCAGGGGTTATGACTTGGTAATCTTCGCGCACACGCACCGGGCGGCGGACATGAAGATCAACAAGGGATTATATCACAATCCCGGCCCCTTCATGAAAGAGCACAGGTACAGCGTAATCGCCGGAGACTTGCCCCGAGGCATGATATGGCAATAAATCGACTGCCCAAGAGGTCGGGGTGGCCTCGAAGGTCTTTTCAGCGGAGACGATATGCAAGGATGTCTTCCGGGATTTCCCTGAGTGCGGTAGCTCTCGGTGGTTTTGCAACTGCGCTTGTCGGAAGCGCGCTTGTACTCGCAGTCGTGCAGGTGCTTTCGACTGACCTGCCGAGCCTCGAGCAGCTGGAAACCTACCAACCGCGCCTGATCACCCGTGTGCTCGGACAGGACGAGAGTGCGATCAAGGAGTTCTACACCGAGAGGAGGGTACAGGTCCCGCTCGACTCGGTTTCGCGGTCGATGCTGCAGGCAGTGCTTGCGACCGAGGACCGCCGCTTCTACCATCACTGGGGCGTGGATCCAATCGGAATCGCCCGGGCGTCCCTGGTAAATCTCGCCACTTTCTCGACACGCCAGGGGGCATCGACCCTCACCCAACAGCTCGCGCGCAACCTCTACCTCCACCGCAGACAGACGATAAAAAGAAAAATCCGCGAAGCGATTACCGCGATTCAAGTCGAGCGCACCTATTCGAAAAACGAAATCCTGCAGATGTACTTCACACAGATGTATTTCGGGCACGGTGCATATGGTATCCAGGCTGCGGCGAAAATCTACTTTGGGGTAAACGCTTCCGAACTGACCCTGCCGCAGGCCTCGATGCTCGCCGGGCTACTCAAGGCCCCGGGACACTATTCGCCGTTCGTCCATCCCGAAGCGGCTTCTAGACGGCGAAACATTGTCCTCCACAACATGCTTACAGCCGGGTATATCACGCGAGCCCAGTATCATCGCGCAAGACAGGCGCCGATCATCACACAGGAGGGTGATGCGGAAATCGATCTGGGTATCGGGCCGTACTTTACCGAGTGGATCCGGCAACAGCTCGAGGGGCTTCAGGAGCAGTACGGATTCGACTATTACCGCGACGGACTCGCCGTTCAGACCACGCTCGACCCGGAGATCCAGATGGTTGCCGAGATGGTCATCGACAGCCACATGGTCCGCTTCCAGGAAAGTTTCAACAAACGTTTCAGAACAAACGGGCTACAGGATTGGCTCGAGAAGTGTTATCGCGACACATTGATCGCCGCTGGTGTCTTTCTGCCCGACGACACGACAATGTCCGAAGAGGACAGGGAGTGGATCGACGGTACCATCAAGGTCCTCGCCATGCATGCAAGAGAGGATACGTCAGGTCTTATCGACAGCCTGCTCGAAAAACATTTTACCGTCCAGGTAGCTTTCGTCGCCATGGATCCTGAAACCGGCGACGTTTTCGCGATGGTCGGAGGCCGTGATTTCCGTAAATCCAAATTCAACCGGGCGGTGCAGATGGAGCAACGCCAGCCCGGCAGCGTGTTCAAACCCTTCGTTTACACGGCTGCCATCGACAACGGTATCTATGCGAACCACAAGGTCCTGAACATGGTGCAGCCGGTAAAGATGGATGACGGCACCTGGTGGCGGCCTGAAAATTATTCCATTGACAACCGGGGCAGTTATGTTTCGTTGCGCGATGCCCTGCGCTATTCGCTGAACAACGTCACGGTTCGCCTGGTATCCGGCGACGACCACCTGATTCCTATTCGTGAGGTTATCCGGTATGCCAAACGTATGGGAATCAGCACTCGACTTCGACCGAACCTGGCGCTGGCGCTCGGCTCCGATGGAGTGGTTCCGCTTGACGTGATAACCGCCTACGGCGTTTTTGCCTCCGGTGGAGTACGCAATACGCCGCGTGGCCTGATCAGCATTTCCGACCGGTCGGGGCAGACTGTAGCATCGTTTCCGCCCGAACGTGAAATCGTGCTCAGCCCCGAGACATCCGCAATCATGGTCGATCTGCTCGCCGGTGTGGTCGACCGCGGAACAGGAGGCAGCGCCCGCTGGAAATGGGGCTTCCATGCGCCCGCAGCCGGAAAGACCGGCACCACGAACAATTTTACCGACGCCTGGTTTGTCGGCTTCACCCCACGAATAGTCGCCGGAGTCTGGCTGGGGTTCGATGATTCGAAAAAAAGCCTCGGCCCCGGCCAGTCCGGCGCTGTCGCGGCACTCCCAATCTGGGCGAATTTCATGAAAGAACTCTACAAGGTGAAGGGGTGGGCTTTCACCGACTTCATGGACCCTGTAGGTGTTGTTCGGGTTAAAATCTGCAAGGACTCCGGCGATCTCGCCGGTCCCTATTGTCCAACACTCGTAGAGGAAATCTTCCGTCGAGGAGATGAGCCTGAATTGCCATGTTCCATCCATCGGATCGGGAGCGGATTGTGACGAGCGGGTCCAGAATACGGGGGGTTGTTTTCGACCTCGACAACACTCTCTTCGACTTCATCGCGATGAAGGAGAAGGCAGTTGAGGCCGCGGCATGGGCGATGATCGACGCTGGTCTGACGCTCTCGCCCGATGAGATCCAACGGCGCATTTTCGGGGTTTACCGGCTTGAGGGCATAGAATTCCAACAGGTCTTCGACCAGATGCTTAAAGAGGTCCTCGGCCAGGTAGATCAGAAAATCCTGGCAGCGGGAATTGTCGCCTACCGACGTGTCCGCGAAGCAATGCTCGTACCCTACCCGCATGTTCGCTCGACACTGATCCGGCTTATACGATTGGGATTCAAGCTGGCGGTGATCTCCGATGCGCCTTCAATTCAAGCTTGGTTAAGATTATGCTACCTGCAGCTTTACGACCTCTTCGACGTGGTTGTTACATTTGATGACACCGGCGAATCGAAACCATCGCCCAAACCATTCAAACTTGTACTGAAGCTGATGAAACTGAAACCGAAAGAGACCCTGATGGTCGGCGATTGGGTGGAACGCGACCTCGTCGGCGCAAAAAAACTTGGTATGCCGGCCGTTCACGCACGCTACGGAGCCGAGGTGATGGATAAGTCAGATTCGCTTTCCGCCGATGCCACGATAGACGATATTCGCGAACTTGTCGACCTTGTCCAAGGATGGAGTTGAAATGCAGACCCCTGCGCCATTAGGAATCGGAGTGGACATCGTTAAGGTCTCGAGATTCGACAAGCATCTCGAGAACAAGCTCTTTCTTGAGCGCCTCTTCACCCCCGTAGAGCTGGCGGATGCAGGCGATGGCCCCAACCTGGCCTCGCGACTCGCCGCCCGATGGGCCGCAAAAGAGGCTGCGGCCAAGGCGCTGGGATGCGGGTTCGGAGGAAAGCTTGGATGGCGAGAAGTCGAAATCATTAGAGGCGATAACGGCAAGCCCCACCTGAAACTTGATCCCGAGGCCGATCGACGTCACGGCCACCCACACCTGAGCCTCTCCATTTCCCACGACGGTGATTATGCGATAGCGTTCGTCGTATGCGCCGGGAACAGCGACCGGTAAAGGTGGGCCATGTTTACCGACGAGCCGATACGTACCCGCTCTTTGTTCTCCTCAAGGTGGCTTCTCCGGCTGCTGCTGTTTCCAATCACATCAGCGTTTCTCTCCAACCAACCCCTGGAGGCTCGCTTTCGCTTTGAGGAGGGGGACTGGATTGCATGGGGCGACACGCGAACACTCTACGATTTTGATATCGGACGCAACACTGTTTACATCGCAACCGTATCCGGCCTCCTTCGTTGGGACAGAAACGACGAATCCTGGTTATACCCCTGGTACTCCGTACCAGGACCGCTCGATGAAGCCATTATTCTCAACTCCTGCTTCACTGTCAGGGAGGACCCCCTGACACTCGATCTATACGTTATGACCGCGGGGGGATGGTACCTCCGCCACCAGGCTTCGCAGCGTTGGTCGAAAGTGTCGCCGCCAGAGGACGGGCTCGCCCAGCGGCTAAGGCTTGACAGACGCAACCACGCACAACCCGGGTTGGGCGTCCTTACACCACACCTTTACCTGCTGGACCATGAGAACAAACTGCTGTTCCGTTACCTCGCTTGGCCGTTCGCCGGCGGAATCTATGATAACCGCGACCATTACTTCTTCGCCTGGAATGGGTTCGGTGTCGGTATTCAGGGAAAATATTCGCAGGTGCTCGAGCTCTTCCCGGGCGGACCCGGATCCGCTACGGCGCTCGCAGTAACCGGCGAGGAGATCTGGTGCGCGTCAACACTTGATCGAGACTCCGGATGGCTCTGGCGAAGGAAGCGCAGCGAGGACGGTTGGAAATTCTTTCACCCCGATCTCGAATGGGGGCTGGAACCGGCTGAAGTTAACCGGATAAGAGTTGGAGACAATGGTACCGTCTGGCTTGCGACAACCGAAGGGTTGGCTTTCAGCTCGGGCAACTCCTGGAGGTGGCTAAGAAAAAAGGATGGCTTGCCCCGTCGTGAAATACATGACATCGCACCCTTCGTCCGGGGCGCCTGGCTGGCAACCGAGTTTGGGCTCGCAATGGTAGACGAGTCCTCCGGATTGATTCAACGGCCGGAAGAGGATATCAACCCCGTGCCTTTTCGGGGACGCTTTAATAAGCTCGCTGCCGATCGCGATACGCTCTGGGCTGCCGGCCCGGGCCTGCTAATGCGTTATGATAAAGACAAATTGTGGCGGGAAATTGCCGGTCCACCCGCAATCGCGGTTGCCACATATCCAACCGCGCTCTACGCCCATGACGGTGTGCTTGCCGTAGGAGATGAACAGGGTTTCGCCTGGTGTTTTCAAGATGGATCATGGCGTCAGGCGTTCTCTTTTAACTGGCGTGACGGGATTGTGCTTTCAATCGCGTTTCATCGTAACTATTTTTGGCTCGGAACAGACCGTGGGCTGGTGAAATATGATCCTGCATTGGGAGATGCGGTTGTCTACACAGCTAAAGACGGCCTTGTCGGAAGCGCTGTCTTCGAAATATTCCCCGAGGGAGATTGGCTCTGGTTGGGCACAGATGCCGCTCTCGTGCGGTTTCGCTGGTTCGCCGAAGGACGTATAGATTGACCAAGCGACTCTCATTTACCACACAAACAGTTGACAACAAGATGTTTGCTAATATGTGTATATCGGGATATAGATATTGTCGAGGGGTACTCGCCGTGCTCCTCCTGAACAACCTCGCGCTCTTCGGTGTCGCTGACGGATTCGCTCAGTCAATCGGCCCACCACCAGACTCCCTGCTCGCTCAATACAGCATCGCCGCCGTCAAGGGCGATTATCATACGGCACGTTACTTGATATTCTCCCTTCGCGACGGGAATTCGGAAAACAGGTTTGTCTCCGCGCTTGCAGATATGCTCGAAGCATCGGTCATCGCCACCGAACAGGCTGACTATGGCGACACTCTCGGAACAGCTCGCTTCGCTCAGGTTTATGCCTCCTCCCTTCATGATCTTCAAGATATTCTCGGTCGCTTGGACAGCCCCTCCGATTCGGCGATCGTCTTGTATGCTCTAGGAACCCTTGAGGGCGCTCGGGCTACGATCTTATCTGAAAAGCGACTAAAGTTGAAAGCAATCGGTTCAGCAAGGCGCAGTTCCTCATATTTGCGTGAAGCATATGCCGTCGACAGCACATTGGTCGATGCACTCGTCGGGTATGCCGTCCACGATTTCTGGGTCAGCCACTTGCTCCGTTTCATTACCTGGACCCCGCTGATTCGCGACCATCGTGAAGAGGCCGTCGACAACATCTACCTGGTCGCGAAGAAAGGCCGTTGGGGAAAACCTCTCGCCGCCGCGAGTCTTGTGTGGGTGTTGATAGAGCTCGAGAGGTATCTCGAAGCCGCCGAACTCGCAGACCTGTACCTCGAGAAGCTGGGAGATGTCCGCTCTTTCCTCGAACCGTGCGGCAAGGCTTATTATCTTGCGGAGAGGTGGAGCGAGGCTCAAGATCGTTATCAACGGCTGGTAGTCTCGATTCGCGAAGCGCCCAGGTATAACGCGGTACGCGAAACCGGCGCCCTCCACCGTCTTGCACATATTGCCAAAGCGCGGGAAGATTGGGAAGCAGTGATTGATTATGCCGATCGCGCATTCGCTATTCCTTTAAACGATGAACAGCTCAAACGAAAAAAAGCAGACAGAAAGCGCCTCCGACGACTCCAAGAAGGAGCATATGAAGCACTCTCGAAACCCTGAAGCCTCCGCATCCAAAGTCCAATTGCCGGAGACCCCGGAGGGAATTCTTGGTCTGGTTGGAGACGCAGCGCGGAACGAGGGTGTCAAAGTATATGCAGTCGGGGGTTATATCCGGGATCGCCTACTCGGCAGAGATTTCCACGGAGAGATCGATTTCTCCGTCGTCGGTGATGCTCCGGCGTTCGCGAGAACCATCGCCAAGCGCTGGAGACTCTCAGGAAAAGTAGTTGTTTACCGGCGATTCGGAACAGCACGGATTGAAGCTGGTGGAATGATCCTCGAGTTCGCTACCAGCCGCAGCGAGAGCTACCCCGAGGACAGTCGCAAACCGATCGTTGAACCTGCACCTTTCGAGCAGGATCTCGCCCGCCGGGATTTCACGGTCAATGCGCTCGCGGTGGATACGACAACCCCGGAAAATATCATTGATAAATTCAACGGGCTCGCCGATCTCGATATGCGACTCATACGCACCCCTCTGGCCCCGGAGAAAACCTTCAGCGACGACCCATTGCGCATCCTTCGAGCGATTAGATTCGCCGCGCAGCTCGCTTTCAACATTGAGGCCAACACATTCAAGGCGCTTGGTCGTCAAAAAGAACGGCTGTGCATCGTGGCGCGAGAGAGGATCAACGAAGAATTTTTCAAGATCCTGACGGCCGAACCCCCCTCGCACGGCCTGCGGCTTCTCCTCGAGAGCGGTGTTCTCGAGGTGGTTTTCCCCGAGATCGCGGCACTCGTCGGGGTCGAACAGGTAGGCCGACACCACCACAAGGATGTTTTCGCACATACACTGAAAGTCCTCGACAAGATGTCGGAGAAAACGGGCAGGCTGGAGGTTCTGCTGGCGGCCCTGCTCCATGATGTCGGCAAGCCCGACACAAAACATTTCGACCGCAAATCGGGATGGACTTTCCACGGTCACGAGCATGTCGGCGAGAGGATGGTAAAGAGATTCGCCAAGCGGTATCGTTTACCGGAGGAAACGGTTCAAAGTGCAGCACGTCTTGTCAGGCTGCACATGCGGCCGATGAATCTCCAGGACGAAGGGGTGACCGATTCCGCCATCCGCAGACTGGTTGTACAGGCCGACAAACAGATCGACGACCTGCTGACCCTGTGCCGCGCAGATATTACATCGAGCAACCCGAAGAAGGTAAAGCGCTACCTCGCGGAGTTCGATCGAATGATCGAGCGGATGGACGAGATCAAGCTCCGCGATTCTCTAAAAGCCTTCCAGTCGCCAATCCGAGGTGAAGAGATCATTGAGCGCCTCGGCATCGAACCTGGTCCACGGATCGGTCTGATCAAAGCACTGCTCGAAGAGGCCATCCTCGAGGGAGAGGTGCCCTACAGCCGCGCGGGTGCGGAATCGCTGTTCGATAAAGTCGCCGGCAAGGTCGCCGCGCTGGAGGATGGTGAGGTGCTCCGGCACCTGCGCGCTATTATGAAAGCACGATCTGAAGGCCTTGGCCCTCCACCCGAAGCGAGCTGAATGACTTCGTCCGTTTCCATGAATATGCCCGCAGTGATCGCGGTTAATGAAGGATGCATCGCTTTCGTGTCTTGATGATAACCAAACAAACGATCGCTTACCGCAGCAATTCGCGCCTACCCGATACCGCAAAGGGCGAAAAAACCGGCGCATGGTTGCCCATCCGCCGGTTTATCATACGCTCGGCCAAAGAGAAAATCCAATTCAGCTCTCCAGTTGCGCCTTCTCCGCCAGTTCGCGCAGTTTACGTTTGTACTTGCGCCCAGTCTCGATACCATAACGATGCAGTTTGTTGATCAGGGCCTGGCGACTCAATCCAAGCTGATCAGCGGTAACCGATTGGTTATGCCTGTTCCGTTCGAGCGTACTGATAATCATCCGCTTTTCTATCTGCGCGATTCGCTGTTTCAGCGTTCCTTCGCCCGGATCCATCATAACCGGCTGCTGACGGCTGACCAGGTAGTTACTCAGTGAAGAAGCTGACAGTTCACCACGGTCGGGAGTACGGAGAACCGCAAGTCTGATCTCCTGCTCCAGTTCGTCAAGGTTGCCAGGCCAATCCCAAGTCCCAAGGAAATCATAAACTTCCGAGCTGACGCCGTCGATCGTCTTTCCATAGGCCGATGCCGAGCTGTCGACAAAGTACTCAACCAGCAGCGGCAAGTCTTCCAGCCTGTCCTTGATTGAGGGCAGAAGAACCGGAAATACGTTCAGCTTGAGATAGAATTCCTTCCTGAGCTTCTTCGATTCAAACAGCTCCTTCAGGTTCTTCGTTGAACTGGCAACAAGCCGAACATCGACCTGATATCCCTTACTGGCCCCCTCCGGCTTCGCCCGGCCCTCATCGAGCGCTTTCACCAGGTCCGACTGCAACTTCAATGGAAGCAATTCAAGGTCCTCAATGTACAGGGTGCCCCCGTTGGCTTCATGTAACGCTCCCTTATGACGAACGCCGGCTGCCTCGCCACCAAAAAGAAGCGAAGCGATAAGGTTTTCGGGAGTTTCCTTCAGTACAAGCTGAAGGAACGGACGTTTCTTCCTCGGGCTCAGCCTGTGAATCATCTCGGCGATCATTCTCTTACCAGTGCCAACATCGCCGAGGAGGGTAACCGCTATATCCGTCGGAACAACAAGCTCCATCGACCGCTTCACCCGCTGGATTTCTTCACTGATCCCAACAAGAGATTCGAAAGCCTCCTCTTTCCTGACAAGCTTTTGCAGCGAACGATTCCGCCGGTTGAGCCGCTGAATTGTCCGGTGGAGCCCGATGATCTCGCCGAAAGTTCTTCCCAGTGAAATGGCCCTCTTCGAACTCATCTGTTTAATACGAAGCTCGCCTTTTTTCTTCTCACCAAGGTAGATAACACCGATAGTGTTATCTCCGGAGATTAAAGGAAAGATCAATACTCCCAGCGTCATGTCCCGACGCACGCTCTTTCTGGCCGAGAGCTTATGAATGGCTTTCGCGTCCGGAGCGATGATCACGCTCTCTGGGTCCATTGGGTTATCGGAAGCGTATTGAGCGAAAATTCGCATGTCCTGATCGAGCATCTCCTCGACCTTGCCAAATTTGGCTGTTTCACGCAGCCCGCCGGTTGTCTCTTCCTTTTCCAGGAGCAAGCCGTGGTCGCCACCGAATTTTTCCTTCGCGATTTCCAGAATCGCCTTGCCCATTTCCTTGCGCTGTCCTATCGAAGTTAGCGCTCGATGCAAACGAAATTCCATTTTCCTGATCCTGTTCTTAGTTAGGTTTTCTCTTTAACTTAACGATAGCCAAGCACTATCTGTCACTTTGTTTCGTATTTTATGGTTTCAAAGAGTAAGAATCAAGCTGTTTCAATATACAATAAAATTTTCGGGAATGCCTTTTAGAGGTCTAAATCTTCACTCCCTGAAAGCCATCATCAATATAAGCAGATCAATATCACAAGAGGTGCCAAGACCTGATCCTGCAATCTACTCAAACTACCGGTTGTCGACTACAGTTTAGAATCGGTTGGAAGCAAATCGTGTTTAGTTTTCTGTTAACGTCTGTTGTCCGATATTGGCTCTTCTCCACGAAGATTCCCAAGCCTCTTTCAGAGAGCACTCTATGAAAAGCAATTGGTTCGCAGAATAGAGATTTACGCAGGCGAATTCTTCCCAAAAGTCTCCCTCACGACCCGCACTTTTTCTCTGGTTTCAACGATATGGATTTTTCACTTGACACGACCGAGAAGCGCTTCTATATTGCTCCCCGCTTCATGGAGACAGAAGCTGATTTTCCCCACCATTAAAGGGATTTTGGGACTTGTTAACAGCCTTGACGTTAATCAAACTACGGATTTTGTTGGTGGTTAGAATTGTTTGTTCAGCATTATCCACAGACACTTATTAACATATTTCAAGCAAGCGATTCATAATATGCCCGCACAATCGACACACGCGATAAGACCTCTTGTTTCAGGGCAAAACACATCCGCCGATGATGCAGCGATTGAGGCATGGGTAATGTTCTGCGAGAAGATCCAAGACGTAATACCGCCGCAGGCTTACTCGACCTGGTTCGATCCTATCAAACCTGTTGGCTTTGAAGATCACACGCTTTCGGTAAGGATTCCAAGCAGGTTCTATTACAATTGGATCGAGGGACATTATTCCGCACATATCGAAAGGGCGCTTCAGGAGGTTCTCGGAGAAGGGAGCAGGTTGATATACACCTTACCTCCCAAGGAAGATCTTGATCTACCGGTAACGACAGAACCATTCACCGCCACTGAATACGATCAATTTCAGGGTTTCCACGACAACACGCCTGTCTCCACCGGCGAGGATGGATTGAACGACCGTTATATTTTCGACAATTATATCGAGGGACCTCAGAATAGTTTCGCACGCGCCGCCGCGCTCGCAGTAGCTCAATCGCCCGGCAAGACACCGTATAATCCATTGTTGCTCTATGGCGGTGTAGGACTCGGGAAGACACACCTGTTGCAGGCTATCGGAAATGAGTCGAACCGTATTAGTCCAGAAAAACAGGTGTTGTACATTTCGACGGAACGTTTCACGAAAGATTTCGTTGAGGCAATCAGCAAGCATCGAGCGGACGAGTTCAACGCGCGTTATCGCAAGGTTGACATCCTTCTGGTCGATGACATACAGTTCCTCGCCGGACGCGAGCGGACCCTGATGGAATTCTTCCACACTTTCAACGATCTTCACCAGTCCGGGAAGCAGATAGTAGTCTCTTCCGACAAACCCCCTCGTGATCTCGTTGGTCTTGATGAAAGATTGATCAGCAGGTTAGGGTGGGGCCTCTCATGTGATATCGGCCCTCCAGATTATGACACGCGTACCGCAATCATTCAGCGACAGGTAAGTGACGATGGCATTGCACTCGATCCACAGGTCTGCGATTTTATCGCCAAGAATTTCACCAATAACGTACGTGAGCTCCAAGGCGCTATCGTAAGGCTTTTGGCCTATGCAAGCATCAACGGTTCTGATATTACCGTCGATGTCGCCCGTACCGCGCTGCGCGATCTTTTTGATAATCACACGATCAGAATATCCATTGACCTGATTCAACGGGTTGTCGCAGACCGTTTCAATCTTGCGCCCGACATTCTTATGGCTAAAACAAGATCCCAGCCTATCGCCCGTCCCCGGATGATTGCCATGGCGCTAAGTACCAAGCTTACCGGACTTTCTCTTAAACAGGTTGGCATTCATTTTGGAAAGCGCGACCATACGACAGTGCTGCATGCACGCAAGATGGTGGAAAAATGGTCTTCAGAAGACCATGATTTTGCCAAAACTTTAGAAGAACTCATTAAATGCATAGAGGTGGAAGCCGTTTAGTCGTCTTCGCGTTGACCCGGTTTTAATAACACCCCTTCAATTCATTCCTCGGCATATTATTTGGACAGTATGATTATGAAATTACTTGACCTGGAGCATAATACAATTCTATATTTTATAGTTTGAGCTTATGCTTGTTTGTCTCAATGAAAAGTTATCCACAGCCTCATTCCACAGGTGAAAAAGAAGTTGTGATTAAGGAGTGAACAAACTATTTAATAAAGAGGTATTGACGGTCGCTGCTACCAATAAGGGGATAATTCAAGCTTTTATAATCGTGATATTCACAATTTGAAATCTGGGCAAACTTCTAATTTCTTTTAACATCAACAATTTGTTCTAATTTTATAAACTCAATTCACAAACTAATAAGAGAAATTAGAATTTTAAAATATTAATTTATTATAGATATAATATGTTAGCAACATAAGTCAGTACTCGTGAGGAAACATTATGCAATTCTCAGTTGCTCAAGAAACTTTTATCGAGGCGCTTAACAGAATTGCGCCGGCGGTACCTACAAAATCAACCCTTCCAATACTATCGAATATACTACTGCAACTGGAGGGGAATAAGCTACGTCTGGTGGCCACGGATCTTGAAGTGTCGGTATTGACCGAAATCGAAGTGAAAGGAGAAGTGGATGGGAGTCTTTCGATCCCTGCAAAAAAGATATTTGACATTATTCGTGAGCTAGAGGGATTGCAGGTAAATTGCCAGGCAGAGGCTACCAATCACCTGACTATTGATGCAGGTGAGGGGAGTTATCAGGTTCCGGGTATTTCGGCACAGGACTTTCCATCCTTACCTGATTTTGAAGGTGCAATTGAAATTAAACTTCCGGCAAAGAAGCTCGACATGCTAATACAGCGTACTTCTTTCGCTGTTTCGCGTGACGAGCTTAGACCAGCTTTAACCGGTGTGTTTTTTCAGCTCCGTCCAAATGAACTGCGTTGTGTTGCTACCGATGGACATCGACTGGTGAGAATCATCGATCAGAAGTTCGGGTATGACGGCGAGCCTTGCGAAATCATTCTCCCCGTTAAGGCGCTTGATATAGTCAGACGCAATCTCCCGGAAAAGGGCGATGTAGAGATGATCTTCGGCTCCAACCAGGTGATGGTTAAGCTTGAGGATGCCACTCTTTACAGTCGTTTGATCGAGGGGCGCTATCCACATTATGAAAGCGTCATTCCCCAGGAGAACCATTACCGTCTGGTTGTATCTCGGGACCTTCTTACGAGCGCTGTGAAAAAAGCGCAGATATTTGCCAATCCGATAAGCCGACAAATCATCTTTAACTTGAAGGGGGAGCGGTTGGAGATCAGCGCAGAAGACGTCGAATTTGGAGGGAAGGGAAAGGATGTCATCGCGGTCAAGTATGATGGAGAGGAGCAGTCCATCGGGTACAACGCCGGCTATGTTCTCGATATCCTGAAGCACATTAGTACTGACGAAGTGCAGTTTGACCTCGGAGGCTCAACACAGGCGGGCATAGTACGTCCTACACGGCAGGAGGAGGGCGAAGACTTCCTGATGTTGCTGATGCCGGTACGGTTGTCCTGATCGATGTTTGACGAACGGTTTAATTCGGGATCGTGGTCCTCTTGGGAAGCATGGAATAAAGAGAGAAGACGGAAACCGCGCAGGTCGCGGCAACCGGGCGGAAGAGGGTTGGTTTCCATTGCGGAGGCTATACGACGCTGGAAGTCCGAGGGCAACAGGTCGAAACGGCTGGCGGAAGCTGAAGTGATCGCAAGATGGGATGAAATCGTTGGGGCGGATATTTCGCAACACACAGATCCAGTCTCGTTCGAAGGCGGACGTTTGGTGGTAAAGGTAAACGAGGCGACATGGCGTCACCAGTTGCATTTCTTGCGACACGAGATAGTCAAGGCGATTAACCGGAAAACGGGACATAGGGTTGTAAATGAAATAGTTTTGACGGGATGATTTGACGACAAGCCGGCCTGACGGTCAGCGAAATAGATGTTTTGTTGGGGAAATTGAATTCTATGGCGACCAAGAGTAATACCGGAAAGAAGACGTCGGAAAAGAAAAAGACCGAAGGTTACAGCGCATCGCATATCCAGGTGCTGAAAGGTCTCGAGGCCGTTCGAAAGCGCCCCGCGATGTATGTCGGCGATACGGATCGACGAGGCCTACACCATCTTGTATACGAGGTCGTCGACAACTCGGTCGACGAGGCTCTCGCCGGACACTGCAGAAAGATACTTGTCTCCTTGCTCCGGGACGGCAGCGTGTCGGTGGAGGATGACGGACGTGGAATTCCGGTCGGAAATCACCCCGATTACAAGAAACCGACGAAGAGCGCCCTTGAGGTCGTGATGACCGTTCTTCATGCTGGTGGAAAATTCAACAAGGATTCATATAAAGTATCCGGTGGGCTTCATGGCGTCGGGGTAAGCGTGGTCAATGCGCTTTCGGAGTGGTGCACGGTTGAATCCTATCGCGGTGGTGAGGCTTACAGTCAGAAGTACAATAGAGGTGTTCCAGCCGGCCCGGTGGAAAAGGCGAAGAAATCCAGGCCTCACAAAAAGATCGGAACAATAACGCGCTTCCATCCCGACCCGGAGATATTTCCGGATACCGTTTTCAGTGCGAACAGGATCACCGACCGCCTGCGTGAACTCGCCTTCCTGAACAAGGGGCTGCACATCACATTCGTCGATAAACGAGTGGAAGAGGGCGAGGAGACCGAGGAATTCCAGTACAATGGCGGCCTTGCGCATTTCGTGAAATATCTTGACGAGAACCGTACACCGATCCTCAACAATCCGATTTACTTCGAAAAGGAGCGCGACGGCGTTCCGGTTGAGATCGCTTTCCAGTATAACGATTCGTACACGGAGAACATTCATTCCTATGTGAACAACATCAATACAATCGAGGGCGGTACCCACCTCGTCGGTTTCAAGACCGCGCTGACAAGGACGTTGAACAACTATGCGACCAAGGCGAAACTCTTCAAGAAGGAAGGCTTCCTGCTCGGAGGCGAGGATTGCCGCGAGGGGTTGACCGCCGTGATCAGCGTCAAAGTCTCGGAACCGCAGTTCGAGGGCCAGACCAAGACCAAGTTCGGCAACAGCGAAGTGAAGAGCATCGTCGAGACACTTGTGGGCGAACTGCTGTCCGAACACCTCGAGGAGAATCCGGTCGTTGGGCGGAGGATTATCGACAAAGCGATGCAAGCCTACCATGCCCGTGTGGCCGCGCGGAAGGCGAAGGACCTGACCCGCCGCAAGGGAGCGCTCGAATCCGGCGGCCTTCCCGGAAAGCTCGCCGACTGCAGCAATCGAGACCCGGCAGTGACAGAGATCTACCTGGTGGAGGGCGACTCCGCGGGCGGCAGTGCGAAACAGGGGCGGGATCGTCGTTTCCAGGCGATTCTCCCCCTGCGAGGCAAGATTCTCAATGTTGAAAAGGCGCGACTCGACCGGATACTCTCAAACGAGGAGATTCGCACGATCATTATCGCAATCGGAACCGGGATAGGCGTGGAGAGCGACGAAGAAAAAAATCTTTTCAACGGAGGGACCGTCGGTAACAACGTCAATAATAACGGAGGTTTCGATTACGATAAGCTGCGGTACGGTAAGATCATCATCATGACCGACGCCGATGTAGATGGCGCACATATCAGAACGCTGCTGCTGACCTTCTTCTTCCGATACATGCGGCAGCTGATAGAGCGAGGTCACATTTTCATCGCCCAACCTCCGCTTTACAAGTTAAAGAAAGGTTCTACCGAGTATTACGCCTATGACGATGCCGAGCGTGAAAGACGATTAAAGGAGCTGGGCAACAGCAAGGTAAATATCCAACGCTACAAGGGCCTCGGCGAGATGAATCCCGATCAACTCTGGTCGACCACTATGGACCCCGAGACACGCACGGTGATACGCGTAACTCTGGAAGATGCCGCGGTAGCGGACCGCACGTTCTCAACACTGATGGGCGATGTGGTGGAACCGCGTAAGAAGTTTATCGAAAAGAACGCAAAGTACGTGCGTAACCTCGACGTTTGACCGCGTGCATGTCGGAAAGCAACAGCGCGTCTATCCGCTTTGAATTCTTAGAGCCCCCTAAAAGTTGTATTTATCCTCCGCAGCGACGAATTGGAACCTTTATTGCGGAACTATCTGGACGCAAGTGTACGGCGGCCACTCCATCGAACCCCCCCCCCGTAGCATACTAATTGTTTTATTTTATTTGTATTATGTTACTATAAATATACCATATTAACGTCAACCCCAAGCCTTAGGAGGGGCTGTTCTCGACCTTGTGATATTCCAGAGCCATCAGCGCCCGGTGAGGGAGAACGGGCATATGCTCGACGAGCTTCCATGTCCCGGTTGGGAGCTCTTTCATTTCACGCATTCCCTCAGGACCTTTCCAGGTTAGCAGCAGCCCGCCGTTGACCAGCAATGAGGATGCCCAGGGCGCGACCTCTCTCAGCGATCCAACAGCGCGCGCCGTAACCATCTCGTAAGGTTTCTCCATATGCCCGGCGAATGTCTCGGCCCTGTCATGAACAACCATGGCGTTCTCGATTCCTAGATCGCGAAGCATCCTGCTCAGCGCAATTGTCTTGGCGCGACGCGAGTCGAGCAGCGTAATTTCCAGTTGCGGCGCGGCGATGGCCAGCGGAATACCTGGAAACCCACCGCCGGTTCCAAGGTCTACGACGCGCTTACCTTTGGTCAATCGGGTATTCCTCAGAGGCGCGAGGCTCTCCCACAGAGAAAGAAGTAATACCCCTTCCACATTTGATCTGGACACCAGGTTGACACTTCGGTTCAGTTCCCGTGCAATAAGCAGATGGTTCAATAAAAGCGAAGTTTTCTCGGGCGGGATCGACAAGCCCATAGCTTGTACGATCTCAAGCACCTGCTCACCGCCAAGCGTGAAATCATGTTTTTTGGAGAGCAGCCATGGTGGTGGGGAACCGCCCCTCACGTCCGCAGGAACTTCCATCTTCCTTTTACGATGACCTCTTTCCTGTGACTTCCCGGAACGCTTTATCGATTTGTCTGCTTCCATTTTCTTTTGATCCGGCTGTATGTCCCAGTGGACGTGATCACATGACGGTCTGTACAGGGAGTCGATCCTCTTACGGCCACGGAACCCTTGCCGAGACCGTATTTACAGATCAAACGCAAAACCTTTTCAGGTGGACAAGCAGTACTGCAAGATCCGAAGGTGTGACCCCGATCAGCCTCGATGCCTGCCCCAGTGTTTCCGGGCGATGTAAGAGCAGCTTCTGTCTTGCTTCCGCTGAGAGTGCGCTTAACTCTTCGTAGGGAAAATCCAGAGGTATCGGTCGTTCTTCCTGCTGGCGAAGGCGCTTGATCTCTCGTTCCTGGCGTTGAAGATATCCCTCGTACATAATCTCAATCTCTGCCGCACGCAGGATCGAGGGGTCCATGTTGAGTCCGGAACTCAATTTTCCGTCCAACCTCTCCAGCAGGAGCTTCAGGTTAATGTCTTTATGCTTCAGCAGATTCGCCGCGGTTTCTGCCTTTGTTTGCCCGCCGTCCTTATCGACGAGCTTACCGTGCGGTACCCGGACCCCGTGCAGTCGGTCGATCCAGCGCTGTATCTCATCCGCCCTCCTCTTGATGATCTCGAACCTCTCTGTGCCGATCAGCCCGGCTGCAAAAGCCTTGTCGCAAAGTCGTTCCTCAGCATTGTCCTGGCGTAGTCGAAGCCGATATTCTGCCCGGCTGGTAAACATGCGGTATGGTTCATCGGGATCGAGAGTGATCAGGTCGTCGATAAGTACACCGGCATAACCTTCGCTGCGAGTGAGGAGGAAGGGTCTCCTCTTCAACAGTTTCAATGCCGCGTTGGCTCCTGCGGCCAGACCCTGGACCGCAGCCTCCTCGTACCCGGATGTTCCATTGATCTGGCCGGCAAGATAAAGACCTTTCACTCGGCGCGTCTCGAGAGAAGAGCGCAGTTCACGAGGAGGGACAACATCGTACTCAATGGCGTACCCGGGCCGGCCGAACCGCGCCGACTCGCATCCCGGAATGCTTCTCAAAGCCTCCAGTTGAACCTCGACGGGCAGGCTGGAGGAAAAGCCGTTGAGGTAGAGCCATGGATGATCGAGGCCCTCAGGTTCGAGGATCAACGGATGTCGTTCACGCTCGGAGAAACGTATCACCTTGTCCTCGATCGACGGGCAATACCTCGGACCGATTGACCTGATCGTTCCGTTGTACATCGGGGATTCGCTGATTCTCGATCTGATGATCTCGTGCGTAGCCCGGTTGGTGTTCAGCCGGAAGCAGGGAAGTTGTGGAAGGTTGCGCTTTCTCGCTTCATGGCCGAAGAACCAGATATCCGAATCGCTTTCCTGTTTCTCCATCGCGTCGATGTTCACGCTCGCGGCTATAACCCTTGGCGGCGTTCCGGTCTTGAATCGGCGCAGTGGAAAGCCGAGCGATTCCAGAGACCGCGAGAGCAGGTTGGCCGGAGGTTCGGTGTATCTCCCAGAAGCCCACTGGGTGCCGCCGATATGCACGAGGCCGCGGAGAAAGGTTCCGGAGCACACGACGACGGCTCGCGTGCGGAGCGGCTCTTGCCGGTTTCTGCAGACGACAGCCTTGATTTCTCCGCCGCGCGTTAGAAGTCCGACGGCTTCGTCCTCAATGATCTCGATTTCGGGATAGCGCTCCGCCATCAGCAGGGTTATTGCACGGGTATAGCTGATGCGGTCCACTTGTGCCCTCGGCGACCACACGGCGGGTCCCTTCGATCGGTTCAACATCCTGTATTGAATGGCGGAGAGGTCCGTAGCCAGCGCCATCAAACCGCCCATGGCGTCGACCTCTTTCACCAGCTGGCCCTTTGCCGTTCCCCCTATCGCTGGATTACAGGAGAGACGTGCGAGGGCGGAGCGGTCAAGGGAGACCATCCCCACACGCACTCCGACCCGCGAGGCCGCTGCTGCCGCTTCTACCCCGGCGTGACCAGCACCAACAACAAGAACATCATACATGTTTGCCGACCTGTAAGGACCATGTGATCTCGTCCACCAGTACGATTCTGAAAAGCCATGGTTCAAATTTAGTTAATGATTAGATTTCGAATAACTTCCATATAGTTGTTGGCCTGGCGCCGAGAGACCGCGATGGCCCCATGTTTCACGTGAAACACTCGCCAGAATATTCGCTTTCTTCCATGTCGCACGGCTTATGGAATTACTTCAAAGCGCTGTGAAGGAGAGCGGGAGCGACAGCGCTATTTGCATCAGGCGGTGGACTTCTCATACACTGCCGACATGGCTTTCTCCACGCTGCGAATGAGGGGGGAATGGCCCAAACGGTGAAAGCGTCTATACCGACCCTATTTTCCGATGCAGAATCGGGAGAATATATGCTTCAGCAGATCTTCGCTGGTGATTCTGCCCGTTATCTCTTCGAGAGCGTTCAAAGCCAGTCTCAGCTCGGTTGCGATCAGCTCCGCCCCCTCTTCCGATTCTATCAGTGAAAGCGCCGCTTCCATGCTTTCGGTCGATCTCTTCAGCAGGTTGGCATGGCGCTCTTCGACCAACAGCAGTTCACCGGGATCATATCCCTCAAGGAGTAACTGCGTCGCTTTTCGACACAGTTCATCTATTCCCTTACCGGTAAGGGCGCTGATCGCGGCGTCGGAATCGGATGTTTCACGTGAAACATCGCCTTGTAGCAGGTCGATCTTGTTAACCGCTGTGATCAGCCTGCTGATGTGGCACAGTCTTTCCGGAGGCGACTCATACTCCGGCGGTGACATCAGCCAGATAACACAATCCGCGTCTTCATGGAGACCTCTCGCCCGCTCCTCACCGGACTTCTCAACTGCATCCTTAGCGTCATGCAAACCAGCCGTATCAAAAAGACGAATGGGCACACCGTCCCAATCCAGATTGACGTCCAGATAGTCTCTAGTGGTTCCCGGAGTATCGCTGACTATCGCTCGATCATAGCCGGCCAGCCGGTTAAAGAGCGTGGACTTGCCGACGTTCGGTGCGCCGCCGATCACCACCACAGCCCCGTTTCGAAGAAAGCGACCCGCACGAAATTGGTTTTGCAGCTCGCTTGTTCGCCGGGACAAGGCCTTGACCTTTTTCGCGGCCGCAGTCCTGGGTTCGAGTTTAATGTCCTCCTCGATGAAATCCAGTTCCAGTTCTATTCGGGAAAGAATATCTACCAGATGATCGGCAAGCTCCTGTATTTCACTGCGCAGTCCACCGCCCTGCAACCTGGCGGCGACTCTGACCGCAACTTCCGTACGCGCTTCGATCAGAGCCGCCACCGCTTCCGACTGGTCAAGGCTGAGCTTGCCATTGAGGAAAGCGCGGAGTGTGAACTCGCCCGGCTCAGCCGGTCGGGCCCCAAGGCCGGTGAGCCGCCTTACAACCAGACGCAACAGCTCGCGACCTCCGTGACAGAAGAACTCAACCATGTCGTCGCCGGTGTAGGAGGACGGACCGCGCCAGGGCAATACTACTGCCTGGTCAAGGACATCGCCGGACTCTCCGGTGACTCTCATCAGTTTCGCTTCACGCGGCTTTAGGCGCTGAAACCCTTCTGGATTTGCAGTCGCAGCGGCCGCGATGTCCCATGCGTTGTCGCCGCTGATACGCACAACCCCCAAAGCGGCGTTGCCTTCAGGGGTTGCCAGTGCGACGATTGTATCGCTGGGTGATCTGTTCACGGTAGTTTCATCTTCTTCGGCCATGACCTTTTCCGCCCCTGCGCTGGCCGGACTTTTTCTTGTTCTGCTTCACTTCATCGAGCGTCTTCTCGATGCTCGGATCCTGTATCTTCATCAATTTCTGCTGGCCCCAACTCAACAGATTGAACAGTGTGTAATACAGTGTGAGTCCGCTCGGGAAATTGTTGAAGAGGAAGATGAACATAATCGGCATGAAATACAGCATCGCCTTCTGATTAGGATCCGTCATTGTGCTCTTCGATTGCAGGTATGTGCTCGCCGCCATGATCAGCGGCAGGACACAGACGCCGTCTCCATAGAGCGGAATCGTGAACGGCAGGGCGATCAGTACGTCGGGCATCGAGAGGTCTTTGATCCAGAGGATGAACGGCTGCCCGCGGAGCTCTATCGTTGAACGAAACACAATGAAAAGAGAATAAAGCAACGGCATCTGCAAGAGCATCGGCCAGCATCCACCCATCGGGTTGACCTTGTGCTCCTTGTAGAGTGCCATCACCTCCTGTTGCGTCCTCTGCTGGTTTCCCTTGTATTTCTCCTGTATGGCCTTCAGTTTCGGCTGCAGGAGCTGCATTCTTTTCATTGACTTGTGGGATTTCTGCGTGAGCGGCCAGACGATCATCTTGACGAGAACGCTGAATATGATCAGCACGAGACCATAATTCGGGATGATCACATGCAGCGCCTTCAGGGCCCAGAGGGTCAGCTTGGAGAATGGCTTGATTATCGCCCATCCCCAGGACATGGTCTGTTCGAGAGTAGGATCGACCGCAGTCACGAAACTCTGCTCCAGGGGACCCAGGTAGACAGTTATCTTCTCTTGCAAGTCTCCCCCGGCGACGTTGAACACCAGCCCGGTATCGAAGAGTTTTGGCGGGTGTTTTCCGATATAAGAAGTGTCGGGCCACGAATATATCATCGCTCCTTCGGCGGGCTCTTCCGGAACAAGTGCCAGCAGGAAATATTTGGTACGTTGCGCCACCCACTTTGTCGGTCCGGTTGGAAATTCTTCGACGACCTTCTTGCCGTTCGTCTTAACTCTTTCCTTGGTTCGACCCATGAGATAGGAGGCTTCGGTGTAATAGAGGTCTTGGATTGTGTCGTTTTCCGTCGAGGCTAACCCGCCGCCCCAGGAAAACAGTGCTTCCGCTGCGCCGGCGAGCTCGCCAAGCCCGCGACTCTCTATTTTCAGGTCGAAGCTGTACCTGTCCGCGTAGAAAGTGTAGGTTTCGCGGTAGAATTTGTCGTGGCCCAAGGGAAGTGTAAAAACGAGGTTCCGTGGCGCATCGAACGAATCGAGGATTAAACGGCCCCTGTTTACGTCGAAAATCATCTCTCCTGTTCGCAACAGGCCACGGCCACCCCTTGCTGTAAGCACAAGGTTATTGCCAGAACCATCAATGCGTACCAGCTGCTCGCTGTCATGCAGGTATGGCTGTACAGGCTTTACAATCCATGATGTGATCGTTGCGCCTTTTGTGTTGAATTGTGCTCGGAATAGCGGAGTTTCTACATCAACCGTTATTATTTTCGCCGTAGTTTCGTCGTCTAACTGTGCTTGCTGGTCGAAAGAGACGGGAATTGACTCCAGGTTAGAGGCGCCCTGCCCGGATAAAAGCCCGACCGGTTTGATGGTTTTTGGTTCAATAGCGGTTGAATCGGCTTGAATCTCGCTGTCCGAGGGAAATCTGCCAGTTTCACCGACGTGTTCTTTGGTTTTCTCAGGTGCGACGAGGCTGTAATAATAGGGCATCAACACTAAAACAGCCCCGATGAGAACGAACGCAAGTATGGTTTTTCGGTTCATGTTCTTGTAAATATTAAGTTTTTGTTTGGCGCGACAATCTTGATGTTTCGTTTGAATCGCCTAAGGATCTGCACGTTTACATATTTACATATATTTACATAACCGATATCGAAGAATAATCTCTTTCACTGAGAAGATGGTGGTTTCTTGAGAATCAACGGAAAAGTACCTTGTTGTAGCCAAAACAGTTCGTCTTCTCCCTCATAACTCTATACGTCTCTCTACAACTTATAGAATTAGTTCTCACGGCATCTTTCAGATGAACCGATGTTTCAGTTGTCAAGCGATGCTGCTTGTTCGTGTCGCTGTGATTCCGAAAAAGGTTTAGGTACTGGATCGAATCCGCCCGGATGGAGCGGGTTGCACTTTGCGAGTCGCACAACCGTCAGAGCCGTACCGATGACGAACCCGTGAACCTTGAAAGCCTTTTCAGCGTACTGGCTGCACGATGGATAAAATCGGCAGCGACTCCCTAGAAACGTAAAGACGGGGGAGAGAAGTAGTTTATATGCCTTGACAAAGGGGACGAATAACAGGGTGGCAACCCCGAAGTTCATCCGCCTCCAGACACTTGTGAGTTCCCTGTTTTGACCATAATCTGACATCGTTAATCCCAATGATCGTTTGATCTCTTATGCTAATGCCGCTTGGAGTAATCTGCAACCGCAGGCACGGACTCTAAGGACCATCGACCCGTCCGTCTCTCGAGATTTGTTCGAGTATTTCTTTGATTTGCCCAAAGAGATTATTCCAACTTTCAGGAGCCTTTTTGAGCTTAACCAGGATTTCCGTTTTCTCCGGGAAAAGCTCCCTGTTGCAGCGATAGAACTCTCGCAGTCTGCGGCGGGCGTAATTCCTGGCGACAGCACTCCCGACTTTGCCGATCGGGACCATGGCTGCGAAGCGTCTTCCGGTGGAGGGTAAAAAAAAAGGGAAAAACCATCCTTGTTGAATCTCTGCCCATCGCGCAGCAGTTGCCGGAATGCGGTTCTCCCGCGAAGAATCTCGTCCTTTCGCAACGCTAGCGTTGGCTTAGCCATCGGAGACAGTCAGTCGCTTGCGGCCTTTGGCACGCCGACGCTTAAGTACCTGACGTCCGCTCTTTGAAGCCGACCTTAAGCGAAACCCATGCTTGTTACGACGCTTTCGATTATGGGGTTGATAGGTTCGTTTCATCATTCCTTCCGAACTTCTGGGGGCAAACCCCGTTCAACAACAAAAGACCATGATTCCGATGATTAGAACCACGGAATATAGCTGGTCACTCGATTGTACGCAACTCCGACGTTGTAAGTCAAAATCCGCACGAGAGACTCTTTGTTGCTGTTATGAATGGTGGTACATTTAGTTTCTCGTTGGAAGCCATTTTTCAGCTTTGGGCTTTCAGCGATTGCCAGATGTGTCGTGGAACGACAACGCTCTGAACGATTCCAAGCGAATAGGATCTCGTTGTTATCGATAAAGCAGTTTCAAGAGGAGAACAATAGAAAAGAAGCTTATTGGCGGTCAATTTAAAAGAAAACAGGAGTAGATTTCGCTTATCAACATAAATTGAAAACCTTTATGGCGATTAAATACGGAGATGAAGCCTGTATGGTATATATAAAGCCGAAATCAATCTGCATATTGGTGTTGGTCGCCGTAATTATGGTCGGTAGCTCCGAGTCCAAGGAATCAGAACCTTATGATCTCGGAACCCTTGGAATCGTTGAAATCCCTGCCGGGTGGGTGGAGACGGAGCGCAGCGAGGATAGGGTTGTTGTTCAGTCGGCCGATCGAAAATCGCGAGTTGTGTTTGCGTACGCGGACATTGCGGAGGATGCAACCCTCCATGAGTATCTTATTGGTCGCGCGTTGAGTTTGAAATTGCCGCCCTTTGTCCGAACCGTTGACCGGGACTTGTTGGAAAAGGCTCATGCCAGCGAGGGCGTCTTCATCCTTGGAACCGTTCCGCTCGATCCAGCCTCGGCCACGCCCTCCGGCAAAACCAAAACAGAAGGCCTCACAGGCGATATAGAATCTGAGGCTGAGGGGGTTGGCACATCAACCGACAGCTCAAGCGCCGAGGCTCGAAAACCGGACTCGGAAAGAGCTACGGTTGCTAACAGAGCAATTGTCTCAGGGGGCTTCTCAATCCCATGCGAGCCAAAACCAGCGCGATATTGGATGGTAGCAGCCTACCGCCGGGAAGATCGCGTCTTTGTACTCGAAGCCGGAACGGATGCTCTGCCGGAAATGACGATGATCTTGAGTGCTCTTCACCGTTCGTGGAGGTTGAAGTAGTTTACATGAATCTTAGAGAGCCATGGATAACTTTGAATTGAATAAGCAATACACGGAAGAGCAGGCCCAAGCAGCGCTGCTTTCCTCAATTAGTATTGTGTGAGAGTTAGGATGCTCGCATCTGTTCCGCAGGCAATTCCGAGAGCGATGCTCTTGAAACCTCACCGGCGTTAAAAGCGGATGCTTCCCCTGCAAGCAACAGAAGCAGAGCCAACGACCAACCTGACAGGCCATGAAATGGTAAAGTTGCGAGGTTCAATCGAAAACGTATTGTTCAGCAGGGTCAGTAGTTTATCGTTGTTCGAGGTTCAACTGTCCGACACAGGTTTTTCCTTCGGCCTTGGGGCGCTGGATCACAAGCGAGATACTGCATTGAAGGGGCTCGGCGAGCTGATTTCAACGCCGGAGGCTGTCGGAGTGTTGCCGGGGCAGGGTAAGCCCCTCGTAGCCATGGGTGGTGATGATCGCAGGCTTTATACACCGTTCAACGTGATGTTGACCGGGATTGAAACAATACCGCTGAGCCGAATTGTACCCCAGGATGATTCGAGCCGGATTTCAGCGATTGATATTTGGCGAACGTTGATACCCTCGCTTTGTGATTCAGGCCAGCACGGCCCTTTTTATGGCGCCGTGTGGTTCGCGAGGATCTCCAGCTTTCGTGGAGCATTTGTCAGGAAGCCTCCGGTTGTCGAAAATGCCCCCCCGGACGGTAGACCGATCAACGATCCTGAATGGCATTCTGAGTGGTTTGACGTGAATCCGGATGGTGGGTTGGCTGAAAAGGGGGCCCTGATCGTAGGTATAGCCTTTGATCCGAATTCGCCGTACGTGACAAATCTTGAAGGCGAAGATCGGCATATTTTCTATCGACATCCCGATGCGCCACGTGAGGGCCGGGGATTGGTGGTACATCAGCACGCGCTGATCTTCGATAAGTTCATTGAACCGCTTCCGGGAGAATCGGTTGCCGCAGCGTCGTCCATGTGGCTGGAGAAATCGAGGGTGCTCGACGTTAAGCATGTTCTGGAGGACAGCAGGTTCGACATTGTTTATGGCGGGGTAGTCAGCTATTCCGAGGTGGCTAGGATATGACTTCTTCTTGTGTTTCCGGACGTGACAAGGCCTGGCGAGGACAGGATTGCCATATACACATAGGCGCATATACGTTTGCGTTGTTTTCGTTGAATGCGATTGGGTAAATATTCAGAGTTCTTGTACAAGGCGAAAGAAAACATTGAAAGCAGCATTTATGTGAAATTAGTGTTGAAAACAGGTCGAATCAGGGTAGAACAGATGACAAGTACGCTGATAGATGACAAATTGCTTGAAGGCGTCGTCGATTGGAAGGATTATCTAAAACAGGTTCCCAGATCAAGGGTGTTGCAGAGAAGACGTTTTGAAGAGTTCCCCGACAACCCGGTCCTTGTCTTCTTCAGAGGCCTTTCGCTCGTGTTGTCGGTGAGGGTTGTAATTCTTGGTGATAGTAACTGTGGCGATTGTGCGTGGGCAATACCGCGAATTGCCAGACTCTAAGTGAAGCCCCAGAATTACGGTCCGCTTATTACTTTCGTGAAGATCATCCGCATTTAATGGACAGGTTGACCACAAAAGGAAAGCGCTCTGTTCCGAAGCTGGCGGTGTTGGGAGAGAGCGGCAGGTTGATTGCGGAGTGGGGGCCACGGCCAAGGCAGATTCAGGGTTATGTGGAAAAATGCGCTGGTAAGATCAGCCGCAACATATGGCACCCAAAAGTGCTGGACTATTATCGGAACGCGGGGGTAGTGGATCTGTGGGAGGAGATGAAAGCGTTATTCGCCTCGCTTGTCGATTAGGAAAACATACACTTGGCGAGAGAATCTTGCGCTGAAAAACTCTGCGGGTTTTATGACTTTTACTCATTTCTCGAAAACTGCAATTGAAGGAATGCTGATGTTCTTGATGAATAGGGGGAGACGAACCTCCGTTTCAGCCGGTTTGAGGCGAGTCGCGGGAGCGAATAGTAAGGCGATTCTGGTTGTGGCCGCAGTTATCCTGTTCGCTTCATTGTGTCCGAGTTTTAGAGCACAGGCCTCGCCGAAAGTGTTCATTCTTCTGAACGAGGAGTCTTCGAGCCAATCCTTCAAGAAAGACGATTGGCTGCACAGGGTTCCCATGGCTGTGGATTTTCGCAAGGCCGTTCGTGTTCAGCCGCGGAACGAGCGTTCCCGACTCTTGCGATGGATGGTTGTTGAACTTGAAGCAGGGGCGGATGCCGTGAAAACAGCGAGCGAGATCTCGCAAATGGAGGATGTTGAAATAGCCGAGTCCGCACCCAGGCGTTGGACTTGCACCAAGAGCACGACGAGCCTTCCGGACGATCCTCTTATGAACTTTCAGTGGCATCTCTCGACGGTTGATGCCTTCGCCGCCTGGGATAGGGTTTCTGATGCTTCGGATGTGGTGTTGGCGGTGATCGACAACGGCTTCGACATGGCGCACCCGGATTTATACCATTCGTTTTGGTCAAACCCGCCGGAGGCGAACGGTGTCGGTGGAATTGACGACGATGGTAATGGGTATGTTGACGACATACATGGCTGGGATGCTTATGACGTGGACGGGGACCCGGCCGCACCGCGGGAGCTCACGGATGTTGATGCGATTAATCACGGAACGCATGTAGCGGGCATTGCGGCGGCCGTTCATAGTAACGGCGTCGGAATTACGGGAATGGCGCCGGGGGTACAGTTAATGGCGCTTCGCGCGGGGCTCGGTCTGGACATTCTGGTTGATGCCGGAGTTGACGCCATAATCTATGCGGTAGACAACGGGGCGGATGTGATCTCGATGTCCTTCGGCGGTTTCGGCGGCTCGACCTTTGAGCGTGACGCGATTGATTACGCCCTTGCTCAAGGGGTGATTCTAGTAGCGGCCGCGGGTAATGAAGGAAGCAACTATCCGTTTTATCCGGCTGCTTATGAGGGGGTCATAGCTGTGGCAGCTACCGATGTGGATGACAGCTTTGCCGCATTCAGCAATAGTGGGCCCTGGTTGGATATTGCGGCTCCCGGAGTCGATGTCTTCAGCACTACAATCGGTGGATATGGCCTGATCAGCGGCACATCTATGGCGACCCCGATAGTTTCCGGAGTGGTTGCGCTTTTACTTTCCGATTCGCCTGGATTGACCACCGAAAAGGTACGGGCGCGTCTTCATCAGGGGAGCGAACATCTACTTGGCGAGCCGGGACCGGACGTTCATGTTGGCCGCCTGAATGCCTGGCGCGCGACCTTCGACGACCGTCCGGCAGTTGCGTACGACGGCCTGTCGTTCGAAGATGAGGACGGCGACGACGTGATCGAGCCGGGCGAGAATGTTGATCTCTATCTTGATCTCGAGCTGTTTGGAAAGGACGCCTCTGAGGTAACGATTGAGCTGCTTCAGTTCGATGACAGCGTAGTGTCTTCGTCGGGAATAAGCATCCCCGGCCAGACAACAGGTCCTTTCAGGGCCGGACCGTTTGCCATTTCCGTTGCCGCGACGGCGACGAGGGGCAGCCATCCGCTGTTCTTTGCGGTTGATGTCGATTCATGGCGCGACACGATAACCGTTCAGGTTCCGGTTGATCCCCATTGGAGGGCGCAGCGTGGCGGGAACATGACGGCAACTTTCACTGATTTCGGAGCTGTCGGGTTTCTGGATTACGCCAACGGCATCGAGATTCCGGACGGTGTTCGCGTCGACGATCTGCCCTTGGGTCTTCTTTACCACGGTTCTCTTTTAGTGACCGACAGAGTACGGGTTTCCGATTGCGCCTATGGAAACAGGAGTATGAACCGATACGATTTCGAGACCGAAGCGGGTGGTGAAATTCGAGGGGAGTTGACATCTGGTGAAAACCAAATCTTTGCCGCGCAATACACGGACGCAGGAGCCGGGGGTGAGGCGGTTGGCGTACGGGTAACCCAAATGACGACAAGCTCTTCGGCGGAGGGGAATTATGTGATCATGGAATTTGTACTCTCCCCGACGTCTTACGGCTCGCAGGAGTATGTCGCCGGGATTTTCTGCGATTGGGACATACACCCGTTGTATCTGAACAGTGTGGGCTATGATCCCGGTCTCCGGCTGCTATATATGACAGGCGCGAACGACAATGTTGGTGCGGGAGGAATAGTGGCGCTGGGTGACCTGCCGGTGGTCGGTGCGCGGGCGTTGAACAACTCCGAGGTGGAATATTCCGACGCTAACAAGCTGTCTTGGATGACCGAAGGAACCGGCTCGGCGGAATCGTGGACTGAAGGCGACTGGGCGCAGGTACTGGCCGTCGATGTTGGTGAAGCGTCGCCGACGATGCCGGCAACCGTCCGTTTTGCATTGGTTGCTGGTCGTGATCTCAAGGAGGTACGAACCGCCGCAGAACAGGCACATTCTGCGACAGGGAGAGGTCTGCAGCATTCGTCACGAGAAAAGGAGTCCCGACCACCGGAAAATCTATTTTTGCTGTCGCCATGGCCGAATCCCGGCAACGCGGCGACGAGAATCACCGTCGACATGGCCACATCCGATTATCTGCATGTCTGTATATACAATCTGTTGGGGCGCAGTGTTCGCCTTATTGTCCACAGAAAAGTAGGAGCAGGGCAATATCGCTTCACTTGGGATGGATGCGACATGGACGGCAGACCGGTGGCGTCCGGAATATATCTGATCAGGGCTCGAGCGGGTCGAGTCGAGAGCGTCAGGAAGTTTGTTCTTCTGAGATAAACGTCTCGAGCGAAGCCAGTATCAGGGCTAACAGAAACCTGTCATATGGTCTTCCCGACGTTCTGCCCTTGCAATGGCGGCGGCCGTCGTAGGCAAATGCCGAGATCACCGAACCACGGTCAAACTCGAACCAGCTTCAGTTCTTCCCGTATTGAATTGAAATCGAGCGGAGTCTTGCGAGGATCGGAAATCTTGCCGTTGAGTGCGGTGACAGCAGCGGTGTGAGGACTCGCGAGGAATATCTCGGATTCGCGGTTTCCCATTCTTCCTCTGAAATTCCTGTTTGCGGTAGACAGGACCTTCTCGCCGCTGGCGGGAACGCCGAGGTGGTTTCCCATGCATGGCCCACAGCCCGGGGAAGCCAATGTCCCTCCAGCGGCCAGAATTGTATCGACATATCCCAGCTTAATGGCGTTGCGCAGCACGAGCCCGCTGGCCGGTATTACCACAAGTCTGGTGTCAGGGTGGATTTTTCTGTCGCGCAGTACATGTGCCAGTATTGCGAGATCGTCAAGTCGTGAATTGCTGCATGTTCCCACGAACACCTGTTCGATCTGCTCGCCTTCGACCTCCTCGATCGGTTTGACATTATCAACAGTGTGCGGGAGAGCAACAACGGGTTCCATCTTGCCGAGGTCGAGTTCGATGACTTCATCGTATTTGCATTTCGGGTCGGAGTAGACAGGCTCGTATTTTTTCTTCGCGCGGCCCTTGAGGTAGGCGAAAACTGTTTCGTCGGGAGGAACGTAGCCGACCTTGGCGCCCATCTCGACAGCGAGATTACAGATCGTCATCCGTTCCGAAACGCTGAATTTTTCCGCTGCAGGGCCAGCATATTCAACAGCTTGGTAGAGTGCTCCATCGGCTCCGATCAGTCCGATCAACCCGAGAGCGATGTCTTTGGCGTAAACCCCGGGCTTTCGCTCTCCGTGCATTTCCACTCGCATGGTCTCCGGAATCCGAAACCATATCTTGCCCGTGGCCATGATTACCGCGGTTTCGCTACGCGTCACGCCCGTCCCGAATGCTCCGAAGGCGCCGTAAGTTGTCGAATGCGAGTCCGAGCCGGTCATGATCGTCCCGGGTAGGCAGTGGCCGTTTTCCGCCAGCACCTGATGACAGATTCCGTTGTTGATATCGTAGAAGTTTCTTATTCCGTGCTTCTTTACGAATTCCCGGATCAGCCTGTGGTTGTTCGCGAACGCTTCGTTTGCCGGGGGGACGCAATGGTCGAGTGCAATCGCGTGTATGTCCGGATCGAAGATCTGGTTAACGCCGATCTTCTCAAACGTCTTCGATATCGCCGCGGTGTTGTCATGGCTCATCGCGACATCGGGGGTCACCTCAACGATTTCTCCAACAGAGATTTCATCGGTCCCGCTGTACTTTGCAAGAACTTTCTCTGAAAAGGTCTTCGGCATATCTGTACGAACCTGTTGTCGCTTGGCCTTGAACTGGTCTCTCGAATAGGAACAACAATGTAACATGTCCACTTCCGGCTGCCAACAGCGGGCGGGGTCTTCCGGCGGCCTCTCGCTTGAGCGAAGAGGGCGGGGCGGTGTTCTACGGATGGAGGACGAACTCTTTGACGCCAGCTCGAAGATCGAGCTCAAAGCGGGAATGTCACGCCAGCGAACAGGCAGCGTTTGACTGGTGATTGTCAGCGATCGGCCAAAGTCCTGCCGGAGGTGAAACGAGTGGTAATGTTCGATTCGCCGGCAGCGCGTCTTATGCCGGCACTCGACACCGCCATGGCGATCAGGATCAGGGCCGCCCCAAGAAGGCTGCGTGTTGTCCACTGGTCGCCAAGCAGCAGCCAGGCGAAGAACCCGGCAAAGACCGGCTCCAGCGTGAAGACGAGAGCAGCGTGCGCGGCGGGGAGATCAGGCTGGAAGCGGGTCTGCAGCCAGACAGCGATCAGCGTCCCGAACAGGGCAGTATAACCGGCTGCAACCCACCCGGGCGCTTCGATTCGGAATTGGTTCCCCGAGATCAAGCTGAGAGATGTTGCGCCGATAGCGATGACGAATACCTGTATCGCTGTCAGCTTCCAGGCGTCCGCTGCGGGTCCGGCGACAGCCTCGAGGAAGACCATCTGGAACGCGAACACAAATGCGCATGCGATGGTCAGCCAGTCTCCGAGGTTCATCCCTCCTGTTTTTGGATCGGCGAGTAAGTATATGCCCGCAAGCGCGGGGGCAATACCGATCCAGGAAGAGACGGGAGCTTTGCTCGTCCGCACCATGTAAGCTATGGGCGGTACCATCACGACCAGCAGCCCGGTGAAAAAACCACTCCTTGAGGCGGTGGTGAATTTCATTCCAGTGACTTGGAGGGAAAACCCGATGCAGAGCAGCGTACCCACCAGAGCGCCGCGAACCAGTAGGCTTCTGCGTGAAAAGTAAGCAAGCAGATTGTCCGCGGTCCTCGAGGTCACGGCACAGTCGATAATGGTTGCGCTGCCGTTATCAGGTTTAGACAGGGCGCGCGACACGGGCTTTCCGCCGTTACCTTTAACAACCCGAGTCAGGAGAAAAGGGATCAACAGAAATGACGCAAGGATGAATCGCAGGGCGATAAAGTGGATCGGGTCCGTGACCTGCACGGCTATCTTCGTCGCCGGAAAAGTCATACCCCAGATGAGGGTCAGAAGAACCAGCATTGTATTGGCAATGGCGTGCTTTCCGGAATGAAGTTTATTCGAATCCATATCTCTGGTTGCCGGGGTTGATTCGATCTCGAACCTATTTGTGTAGCACTTCCAATAGCAGTTGCATGCCTAACCCTGTCGACAGCTTCCTGTGGGGCGATTCGCTGATCGGAACATCCATCGCCGTGCCGGCCGTATCGATTCTTATGTTGCGCATGCCTGCATGGATTTTCAGATTAAGTCCACCGGAAGCGAAGGAGATTCGCTCGTCGAGCGAGTGCCTTTGGGTCCGGATCGTAAGCTCAAACGAAACAGAACCGGGGCGTATGCGCTTCTCTAGCCGACGGCTGACAGTTCCCCCATTCCCTTTTCCCGGAGACGGTCGGTTGAGTGGAGAAGCTCATATTCTCGGGCAAAGCCTATAGTCGGCCGAATAGATAAAAAAAAGGGGCGACAACAGCAACCCAATCGTTTGATATTATATTACATACCCTTATTTATATATTACAATATAGCTGTGGCACAAACTGTTCCGGATTGCATCGTCGTTGCTTTGATTCTTAACGGGTTATGTTGACTGCAGCTTCATCCTTATATGCATTTCCAGATCTTCTATCTTCGGACGCTCCGGTTGTTCGAGCGTATCCCGATCACGAATTGTCACAGTATCGTCTTCAAGGGTTTGATGATCAACAGTTAGGCAGAAAGGGGTCCCGGCCTCGTCCTGACGACGATAACGGCGGCCGATATTTCCAGCCTCGTCATAGAAGACATCGAAGTGCAACTTCAGTGAATCATAAATCCTTCTGGCGACTTCGGGCATTCCATCGCGTTTCATCAACGGGAAAACCGCAGCGGTTATCGGAGCCACCTTTGGATTCAGCCTGAGTACTACACGCGTGTTCCCCTCGACCTCATCCTCGTCATAGGCATCCAGCAAGGTCACGAGTGTTGCACGGCTCAAGCCAGCCGATGTCTCGACGATGAACGGTAGAAAGCGCTCTCTAGTCTGATCGTCAAAGTAGCGGAGATCCTTTCCGCTGTATTCGGCGTGTCTTTTAAGGTCGTAGTCGGTGCGGTTGTGGATGCCTTCGAATTCCGACCATCCGAAGGGAAAGTTGTATTCGATGTCCCAGGCGTCTTTCGCGTAGTGCGGGAGTTCATCGGGCTCGTGCTGGCGCAATCGCAGGTTTTCGCCCTTGATGCCGATTACCTCCCGCCAGAACCGGAGCCTCTCTGCCCTCCAGTATTCCATGGCTGCGGTATCTTCGCCGGGTGTCACGAAGTATTGCATCTCCATCTGTTCAAATTCACGTGTGCGGAAGATGAAGTTGCCCGGTGTGATTTCGTTACGGAACGCCTTTCCGATTTGTGCAATACCGAATGGGGGTTTCAACCGTGCCACAGTCTGCACCTGCGGATAGTCGACATATATTCCCTGGGCCGTTTCCGGTCTGAGATAAACGGTTGAGGAAGCGTCTTCCATCGGGCCGATGAAGGTCTTGAACATCAGATTGAATTTACGTGGCGCCGTAAGGTTGCCACGGGTTCCGCACGTCGGGCAGGCGAGCTTTTCGTACTCCGAATGGTTTGGGTCGAGACGCTTTCCATCTTTGGTCAGAGGCGGCTCTGCGACACCTTTAGCTTTTCGTGCGTGTTCGATCAGATCGTCTTCTTTGAAACGCGCTTTGCATTGTCGGCAGTCGACCAGCAGATCGACAAATCCCTCGACATGACCGCTTGCTTCCCATGTCTTTGGGTGGTAGATGATCGAGGAATCTATGCCCACGATGTTGTTGTGCTTCCTCACCATTTCACTCCACCAGAGGTCTGCGATCTTGCGTTTCATCGCAACGCCGAGCGGGCCGTAATCGTAACTGGAGCCGATTCCGCCGTATATTTCGCTGGTCGGCATGACGAAGCCGCGCCGCTTGGCCAGCGCGACGATGGTGTCCATTTTGTTGCGGTTGTTCGCCGCCATGAGTATCCTTTTGCTAAGCGGTCTGAATGGAGGATGATTCAAATCGTCCACGAATATATATGTGGAGATGAATTTCTACAAGGCTAAGTCGCAACAGCCTCTCGATGAAAGCCGAAGATCATATCTCGATTTCATTGCCACGAAGTGGTGTGTGAAATGGAAGGTCGGTAACGGGGAGAGGAGCGCACGACAACCCGGGTGCTCTTGAAAGGTTGATCCAGAGGGAAAAGTCGAGAACCAATTGGGTCTATGGAGAGCCTCCTCTTGCGGGATGCGAGAGGTTAATCTATTTTCCAGATTTCATAAGGGTGGAGGACCTTTGAGGTTCGGAGAGAGGCTTGAACGCGCCACGCAGAAGAGTCATCTTTGCATCGGTCTGGACCCGGTTGTGGAGAGGCTTCCCGATTGTCTGGGACCAAGGCCGGAAGCTGTCGGCGATTTTCTCGAGAGCATGATTGTTGCGACCTCCGCCTATGCCGGGGCTTTCAAACCGAATCTGGCTTTTTTCGAAGCGCTTGGCCCGATGGGAGACGAGGCGCTGATACACGCAATAGAGATTGTCCGCCGCGAGGCGCCAAGTGCTCTGATCATCGGTGATGCCAAGCGCGGAGATATTGGCAGCACGGCCGAACGTTATGCCGCCGCTCTGTTCGGACGATTCGGGTTTGACGCCGTTACGGTTAACCCATATTTTGGATATGATGGGGTTCGGCCGTTTACGGAATGGGAGCAAAAGGGGACTTACCTCTTGGCGTTGACGTCGAATCCCAGCGCAGGTGAATTGCAATTTTTCAGCGGAGAGAAAGGGATTCGGTTGTTCGAGCATGTTGCCAGGCTTGCGGAAGAAGATTGGAACGAACATCGCAACCTTGGTCTTGTGGTTGGAGCGACAAAGGTCGATGGTCTTGCCCGAGCCAGAGAGATGGCCCCCACATTACCGTTTCTGCTACCCGGGGTTGGAGCGCAGGGCGGTGATCTCGAAGCGGCGGTGGCTCATGGCCTTAGGGCTGGCGCGATGCCAGGGCTGATAAATGCGTCGAGGAGCATCCTCTATGCCTCATCAGAGGAAGATTATACAGAGAGGGCAGCGGAAGCGGCTCGGGACCTAAACCGCAGGATTAGCGAGGCGAAGAAGCCTGCCGCCTGAATGGATTCGGAGCCAAGCTTCGCTCCTTGTGGTGTTTGTCTTTCGATGGGCGGTATTCGGATATTCCATATCAATGAGGAGTGTTGTCGGAATTGCGGTATGGTCTCGATCGGCGGGTGAGAAACAGTGCGTCCGCTTATTAAGCAAATCGAACCCGACAACTTGACTCTTTGTTGATAACAGAAGCATGATTAGAATGTTTCGTGATTGCCTTTGATACGGGGAAAAGTCAGTGGTTGAGGACCCAAAGAAACTCTACATTCGTGAAAAACTCACCTGCAGGGCGGAGATACGTGGGCGGGTATTCAACTTCGAACTGCAGGTCATGGACCTTGATGCGCGGGGAATTGTGACCGACGGACCGGACCTTGCGGGCGCAAGGCTAAAGGTTGGGCAGGAGGTTCTGATCCGTTACTACAGGGCGGATTCGGCATACCAATTTCTCGCCAAGGTGATCGAGCAGGACCTTGAGGAGGAAACAGGCGTTATCACGCTTCGTTTTGCCTTTCCGAAGAAGATAACCCGTTACCAACGGCGCAAGCATTCTCGTCTGACTTTGGATGGAGCGGTGAAGTTCAAGCGGACAAACGAGAACCGGGTGTTTCGTGGTTTTGTCAAGGATGTGTCTACGGGCGGAATTCAATTCAGCACGCAGAGGACTGAAATTTTCGCGGTACCTTCTGATGCGGTCGGCCAGCACCTGGTACTTGACTTTACGCTTTCGACAGGAGATGATTTTACGGGAATGATCGGACAGGTGCGACGCGTTTCACCTGACCCGGAGCGAAATGAATTTGTACGCGTTCAGGTGCTGTTTTCCAAGATCAAGGGCCGTGTCAAGGAACGGCTGGTCGCGGTGGAGAAAAAGTTGTCGAAATAGGATTTGTGACCTTACGAATAAACGCCATCTTCTGTTCAATAAAACCTGTTTAGCGGCCGATCGACTTGAGGCGAACGGCTTTCATCAACTCGAATGATTCTCAACCAACCGGGATCACTTCATGACCGAGGCCGAGCTGATTGATATGTTGAAGCGCAAGGAGGCGCTTCTTGAGGGGCATTTCAGGCTGGCCAGCGGTTTGCACTCAGACAAGTATGTGGAGAAATTCCGCCTGCTCGAGGACCCGGTGGTCACCGAGAAGCTCGTTGCAGAGCTCGCCGCCAGGGTTCGAGGATACAACCCTGATGTCGTCGTCGGGCCGGTAACCGGAGGGGTGATTCTTTCCTACGAAATGGCAAGACAATTGGGAACCCTCGCCTATTTCACCGAAAAGGGTGAGGGCGGCGACATGGTGTTGCGAAGAGGATTTGATGTTGAGGGCAAGCGGGTGCTTCTCGTTGAGGACATAGTTACCACCGGTGGGAGTATCCTCAAATCGGCCGAGACCGTCCGGAAGGCGGGGGGCGAGATTGTCGCGTTTGCAATTCTGGTGGATCGCAGCAGTGGTCGATTTAAGCATGATGCGCCCGTTGAGGCACTGCTTCGCCTGGAGATCAAGACTTTTGAACCGGACAATTTGCCGGATCATCTGAGGCGGATTCCGGTGGAGGAACCGGGGAGCCGTCATGCGCGCCGATGATTATCTTTTGGCTTTCTGTCCGCTTGCGTCCGGGAGCAAGGGCAATGCTTACTGGGTGGAGACGGGGGGTCTGGTTTTTCTTGTCGATGTTGGAATATCATATCGAAACCTGTCGCGTCGGGTGGAGGAGATCGGGCGGTCGCTCGATCAGGTCGAGCATGTCTTCATAACGCACGAACACTCTGATCACATCCACGGATTAAGACAGTTGTTGAAGAAGAACAGGCCTGTGGTTTGGGCTACCCGGGGCACTCTCAGGGCCTTGCGTGAGGTGATTCCTGATGGCGCAAGCGTTCGCATGATCAACGATGGCCGGGGGGAGATGGACGGTATGATGATCAGGGCCATTCCCGTTCAGCACGATGCCCGCAATCCTGTGGCATACCGTTTCGACACCGGAAGCGGTTCCTTGGCTGTTGTCACCGATCTTGGGCGATGGCGGAATAGTGAGTCCGAAGCTTTGCGCGGGCTTGATCTGCTCGTATGCGAAACAAATCATGACCCGCATATGTTGCGCCATGGTCCCTATCCGGCGGAGTTGAAACAGAGAATTGCATCGCCCCTTGGACACCTCAGCAACGAGGAGGGGGCGCAATTGGTGACAATGACGGCTGGGTGGGGCACGCGTCATTTTGTTCTCGCGCATCTGAGCGAACAGAACAACTCGCCTTCGCTTGCCCTTGATGTTGTCTCCGAGCGGCTTGATGAGCATGATATCGCGGTTGAAATTGAGGTTGCCTCGCAGAGCCGCCCCGGTCCGTGGATCGAAGTCGGCAATGGCGCTTCCGGAAATTGAGGCGGGGATTGAAAGCCGGTCGGAAAAGCAGTACGCTCTACTCAGGCATGAAACGCGGTAAGGCTGCAGGTGCGCAAAGGGCAATTCCTTTCTTGATCGACGAACAGTCGGGTTGCAGACCACTTTGCCATGCGACGACCTGTCAATCGAGATGACGGTGGGTTTGTGATTTTTTTACACAGGAGGCCGTGGCTGTTCGTGATTGCCTGGACGGTCTGGTAGATGGCGGCATCTTTGGACATTATTATTATCCCATGGAAGGAGTAGAAGGAGATGCTTGGACGTCTGTTTGCAGCAGGGCTTGCCTTTTTTATCCTTGCAGGTTGTGGGATGAGCGAAAAACAGAAGGTTGCGATATTGCACACGGATTTCGGTAAGATCGTGCTGGAATTCTATCCGGATGACGCCCCGAATCATGTTGACACTTTCAAACGCCTGGTGCGCGAAGGCTTTTACGATGGTGTACTGTTTCACCGCGTGGTACCGGGATTTGTCGTACAGGCCGGTGATCCCACGACAAAGGACTCGTCGACACCGCGTCCCGAGTATGGTGCTGGCGGGTCGGGGGAGACTCTGGACGCCGAGTTCAATGAACGAAAGCATCTTCGCGGAACAGTGGGGATGGCACGCACGACAGACCCGAATTCGGCCGATTCTCAATTCTATGTCTGCCTCGCCCCGAAACCGCATTTGGATCGAAAGTATACCGTGTTCGGCCGTGTCGCGATTGGGATGGAGGCAGTCGACAAGATAGCGATGGTCGAGACGGACGCGCGAGACATTCCGATAGAGCCCGTCGTTATCGATTCGATCAGGATTACCAGCAGAAAAGAAGCCGGACTTGAAAACTGAACAGGACTATCCAAGCTGGCAGAAAGGAGCGATTTCCGGCGCGCTGCAGGTGGAAAACCTCCGGGTTTTTCAAATGAACCCTTGCCTTGGAGCATGGGTTTTTCTATTCCTCGCAATATTCTGCCTGGGCATTCCCGGAACAGCTGATGGCCGCGAGGTGATTGTTGAAAGCCCGCAGGTCGCCCTCGACTACGGTCGGCACTCTCGCGGTGAAGTGTTTACCGATACACTGACCTTTTTCCGGGTGGAGAATGGACGGAGAACGGGCATTACGCCGCTTGACATCGAACCCACCTGTGATTGCATCACCGGCAATGCGGTGCCGGAACCATCAGGCCGTTTCCCTTCCGGTTATATTGCTTTTACATACCAGGTATTTGCAGAGGAGCCGGATGGCGTCGGCACGAAGGTTGTCTATGTTTTTACCGCGGATCCGAGTTATGACCTAGTCCGACTGGTGCTGCGCGTTGACGTATTTCCGGGCACTGGCGACATCGGCCGACTTCAGCAACCCGCCGAGCATTTTGCACAAAAACCTGTCCCCCTGTCAGAAGACAGGGGGTCCTCTCTGTCGGCAGTGAAGGGGGGGGGCGAGGGAACGGATACGGCGAATCTTGTCGCGTCAGGCGAAAACCTCCCTGCGACAGACAAGAAACTTAAGGTTCTTTTCTTCTATTCGTCCACATGTATGACTTGCCTTCGTATCAAGCGGCAGACGGTTCCGGAGGTCAATCTCAAATGGAGCGATTCGGTTGAACTCGAGGAGATCGACACACACGAGAAAGAGGGGTTTTCACACCTGCTTGAGATGCGAAGTGCGTATGGAGGGGCGCGCTCCTCGTCGCCTTTCGTTTTCTATGTTGGACACTCGGTAATCGGCGACGGTCCGGATTTGGCAGGGAGATTGAACGCGGCGATCGAGAAAGCGCTGGAGAACGAGGAGATCACGCATACCGTTTCCGAGGTTCGCGGTCCTTTGCACCTCGCGCGACAGACCTTCCGCTCAATGCGATTCTGGACTGTGGTTGGTGCCGGCCTCCTGGACGGGATAAACCCCTGCGCGTTCGCGACCCTGGTGTTCTTCATCAGCCTCTTGAACTATTCCGGTTCCAACCGCAGGCAAATGATCACCGTGGGCGCTGGTTTCACCACCAGTGTCTTCGTCGTCTATCTGCTGCTGGGACTCGGGGCGTTCAGGGTGCTTGAGAGGCTGTCGATTTATACTGCGGTTTCAAAGGTGATCTATGGCGCAACGATAGTTCTGCTTCTTGTCCTTATTGTGCTCACCGCGGCCGATGTTTACAGGTTTTATCGCACCGGGCAGACACGCGACCAACTTCTCCAGCTCTCGCCGCGCACAAAACGCCGCATTCACGATGTGATCAGGCGTGGTCTTAAAACCCGAAACCTGTTGATCGGATCGATCGGCATCGGAGCGTTGGTTACCCTCTTCGAGGCGGCGTGTACGGGCCAGGTCTATCTGCCGACAATTGTACTTGTCCTACAAGACCCGACACTCCGCCCTAACGCCTTGTTTTTCTTGGTATTATATAACCTGCTGTTTATTATTCCCCTGGTCGTTGTCTTCCTTCTCGCCTACGGTGGGATCGCCTCCGGGAGTTTCGCCGCATGGTCCCGGCGCAACTATGTCGGTACGAGGATCGCGCTCGGTCTGCTGTTTCTCCTCCTCGCGATTCTGATGGCCACCGAACTGGTTCGCTGACATGGTGGACGAGTGAAACGTCAGCTCGAATCTTGCCGGATTGTTCTCGACTTGTTTCTTGTACTTTCCCCGAAATATCGCTGGTGACCTGCAAAGCGAGCCCAAGACCTCCGCGGCCGACGGCCTGAGTAACGGAGCATATTTCATCACGGTACATGCTGATCGGCGGTGGGCTGCAGGCCGTTTCGCCGTACTAGTGGACGAGATCACATGAATTGATGGGTTCTGAGCTGCGCCATACGGCTCAATGCAAGGCGTGAGTCCGCAGGCATAACGGGTTATTTCAAGGACTCACAACGCCGCAGTGGGCTGTGTGGCGCGCTCCCGAAGGGCTTGACGCAATGTGGGGTTATCTTCCTCGTTGGTTTCGCTTGCTGTAGCTCCGCTATACCTGCGCAAAACCGCCTTGAATCTAATCCCATTGCGACAAGCATAACACCTCGATTCATGTGATCTCGTCCACTAGGGTAGTGTGTGGGCGGAAGAGACAGCGGAAAGGGAGGGACATCTCCATATGTGCATATACGCTTATTCCCTGTTTGTTAAAGGTATTAGTTGCTTATCGGAACACTTGATTCCCGAAGATTAACATTTTATGTCCGCTTGGAGGAAATACTACGGGCGGCGAGTTGTCCACAAGCGGCTTCTACTTCGGTCCCCCTACTCTTGCGCAAAACCACAGTCCTTCCCAATCTTATCAGCTCTGCCGCGACGGCTTCGACCTTCTCTTCTTTTGGCGGCGCGAAATCGCCTGCGGTGTGATTATAACGGAGAAGATTCACCTTTGCAGGCAGTTTTCCGATCCAGCGATGGAGCGCCCGGGCGTCATCAGCGGTGTCGTTTAGGCCGTCTGCTATCAGCAAGGCGACGGTAATTCGGTTACGGGCCCGTCGTGCGTATTCGCTGAAAGCGCGGTGATTTTCCGCAAGGGAGGAATCTCCGACGACCGGCAACAGTTGCTTCCTGATTTCGTCATGCGGCGAGCCGATTGAAAACACGAGCTTCGGTGGATAGGCCTCCTCGGCGAGCAGGCGTACTTTCTTTGGCAACCCAATCGTTGAGATCGTCACCTTTTGGCGAGAGAGACCGATACCCTCCGGCTCGGTAAGCTTTGACCACGCTGCCATGACCGCCTTAAGGTTGGCCAGAGGCTCGCCCATTCCCATGAAAACGACGTTGCCGACGTGTAATTGCGAGTATCTCTTTATGACGAGGAAAGTTCCCACGATTTCCGCGGAGGACAGATTACGCTGGAGCCCTATCGTACCCGAAGCGCAGAAGCTGCAATTGTAGGTGCATCCGACCTGACTTGAGAGGCAGACAGTGGCCTTGTCAACGTAGGGGATGTAGACGGCCTCTACGCGGCTCTGGTCTTCGAGCTCGAAGAGAAACTTGGTCGCAGAATCCTCGCCGTCTCCTCCGGCGGTCTCAAGCAGTTTTGGCGTGCCTGTGTTCAGGGAACGAACAAGTTCGTTTCGAAGTTTCTTCGGCAGGTCGGTCATCTCGTTGAAATCGGTAACACCGCGTCCATATACCCAGCTATAAATCTGCCTCCCATGGAATGCCCGATAGCCAAGGCGCTCTGCGAGGCGCTCAAGTTCGTCACGATTGAGGGCGAGTAGCGGCTTTGTAGGAGTTCGGTTCATGATGAGGAAGATATTCAACCCCATGAGAGGTAACAAGACGCTGTAAACCGGACCGCTCGTGGCGAGCCGGGCTCTAGTGGATGAGATCACATAAATCGAGTAGTTCTGCTTGCCGCAAAGTGGTTGGGTTCAAAGCGGTTTTGCGTCGGTTTGGTGGCTCCGCAGCAAGCAAAACCAACGCAGAAGCCAGCCGCTTATCGTCAAGCCCATCGGGAGCGCGCCACACAGCACACCGCTTCGTTGCTCCTTCTTGAAACAGTTCCGCTATTCCTGCGGCGTCGCGCCTTGCATTGAGCTGTGTGGCGCAGCTCAGAACAGGTCGATTCACGTGATCTCGTTCACCAGAATGGCGCCCCAGGTTAAATGCTTTTATCCCGTCTTGCCGGAAAGCAGAGACAAGAAACGGCATCCCGTCCACCTGTGAATAAAAGCTTTAAACTCAAGATGGCTTCGGGGCACTGCCGACGGCCGGCAGTTCTCCTCGGCTTGTTCAATCAAAAGATGGGGCTCGCTTGGTGAAAGATCCACACCAGACCGCCAGCCCTATGCACGAAAGAACGGCGAGCAGCGTTGCATTCGTTGCGAGCGCCTGATTCCCGATGGATAAGCCCGAGCTCACGCTGTTCGTTATTCCGTAGGTAATTGCAAGCGCGAAGAAGAGAGCTGGGTGTCCCTTGATTATCAACCGGAGAAGAACCCAGCAGAAAAGCAGCATTATACCGCCCTCTATAAGCTGGAATAGAATTTCTCCGGTTTCACGAGTGCTCGAATCGAGTTGCATGATGAGCAGCCCCAGGATCAGCAGAACCCTCAGTCCCGGCTTCGAGCAGGGGGAAGACCAGAGGTATGCTCCGAAGCCGAGGAACACAGCGGCCAGCATGGCGCGTACAAGCGAGTTGTTGATCATGGCGCCAAGCGGAAGCGGACCGGCGATCGATTCGGGAATTCCCCAGCCCGAGAAAGTGATCCATGACAGGTTGACGGCACTTAGCCAGGCGAGGAGGAATTTTACCAGGAGCAGAACTCCGGCGGTTGCAAATACAGCGAACCAGATATCGAACCTGATCATATAACGGGAATCTCTGCTTAGAAGCGGGGTCTTGCTGTTGTAAAGCCCGCCGAGCAGGGCCAGTGATGCCGCATAAACAAGGTAAATGAATCCGGTGTAAACGATCAGCCCGATGAACATGCTGGTTTGAAAGACGCCCCAGGGTTGCGAAACCTGGTAGAAGTAGGACTGCTGCATGTTTTCCAGCATGTTGGGCCAGGCGAGCAGGGAGATGATTCCCGGCGCCAACGCTATGATAAACGAGCGTTTCCAGGGGATTCTGCCTTGGCGTGTCAGCTGGAGGAGCATGGTCAGCGCCCACCCCATGAAACCTGCAAGCAGGACGAGAGAGAGGATCCTTTTTGTCGCGCGAAACGCATTGGTTGAGCGGCGATCTCGTTCCCAGGCTTCCGGCACTTTGTAAAAAGGTCTTCCGGGAACGGTGATATAGTTGCCGTATGCGTCGGCGGAGCGCCGGTACTTCGCCTCTCCCAGATGACGAGGATCATCCTCGACGGCTTCGAACTGCAGGTAGCGATCTGTTCTCTCGGGGCGTGCGACCGCTTCGTCAGATTCCAGCTTTAACGATCTTACATCCTCGCCCTGTGACCGGAGAATCTCCTCTGCAATGGTTCTAACGCTGTCGGCATCCAGGCTGGGAACCGGCATCTCTTCCGGCAGCCATGCCTCGAGTAATTCCACCTCTCCGCTTATGGCGTGAACTTTGCCGGAAAACCTCAACCGGTTCTCTGGAACCCAGGCAAGCACTCGCCAGCTTCCCACCCCCAGCACTTCGTCGGCCAGTTTGTTGAAATCGGTGATTGAGCGGGAGTGCTTGAACAGGTATACGTAGGAGCTGGAGGCGGAAATGTCCCCTTCGGAGACATAGGCCTTCAGTGTCATCGTATCCGGGTCGGCCCACCCGCTGGCACGCAGGCTATCGGAAAAGCTTTCGATAGCGGCTTTTTTATCGACACTGTATTCAATGAAACTTCCGATTCTCTCGGTCGGAATAAGGACAGCGGTGATTCCGCATACAGCGAGGACAATGGCGATGATCCTTGCCTTGCCGTTCATGCGCAGAGACCCTGCAACTGCAGGCGTTACCGCTTGAATCTCTTCAACCGCTCTGGGTCTCGGAGCTGCGGGGGAGGGCGCGATGTCGGCGTTGCGGCAGCCGAATTCCGGGAGGAAGGTGCCGGTACGCAGGTATGCGACTATTGCGGCCAACAGTGGGATGACGAGAAGTCCGGTTGCAACAGCGGCGGTGAGGATGAAATAGGGGTTTTCGCTCCGGAAAAGCAGTAGCGCCGTGTAGAGCGCATCAACGGTATAATGCCAGACCAGGGGGGCGAGGATGCCGAACCGGAGCATGATCACTCCGATAATCAACCCGGCGAATCCGACCTCGGCGCCGCGAATCCAGAATGGCTGGTTGGAATAACCCGCATGCCCAAATCCCCAGATCACTGCCGGGATCAGCAGCGCGAGCCAAGTCATTTTGCTACGGAATGCTTTCTGGAGGAAGGGGATCGAGAACATCCGGCTTATGAATTCCTCGCTGACTGCGGGAAAAAATCCGATCAGCAGCACTGCCAGCCAGGGAAAAGCGGTGTTCAGAAAGTTGTCGTAAGGGACGTCGGCGGGGCTCCAGGCACCGAAACGCTGTGAAATAAGGTAGAATGCGATTTGATAGGCAAAGAAAAACGCCGTAAGGGTGATTCCCAGGAGGATACCTTTGAACGCGGATTTCGTCCTCAATCCTCGTGGCGTAAACATCTTCGGCAGAGAAGGCAGGTGCGGGTAGCGTTCGCGGAAGATCGTTTCCGCCGACGCGGTGATCAGCAGAATGAAGACTCCTACTCCGAGGGAGAGTATCAGTCCCAGCAACAGTTTGTTAAGCAGGAATCCGGTCCATGATGTCGTTGTGTCATAGCTGAAGAGGGTGTTGGGCAGATAGTTCAGTTGATTTAGATACATAAGCAGGGCGGCGATTCCACCGAACCAGACGGCGGTTTTCCATTGAACATCGCGCTTTCGGATCTTGATGATGAAGAGGGCGAGAATTCCGACCACGGTCAGCAGAAGACCAACCGTGGCGGCCGATCCGGTTACTTCGTTGAAGCTGCGCAATCGGCTGTATTCTGCGCGCCATGACTCCGGTACTCTTAGGTATTCCCTGTATCCGCCGACGACATCGCCTATTACGGTTACTCGATAGCGATAGTCCGAGCCTTCGACAGGCTCTACGTCGGCCGCCTTGTAGGTGAAATTCCAGTCGGTACGGTTCGGACGGCCGGTGCGCGAGGATTCGAGGAAGTCCATGGACTCGGGATAGAGCTTCATCTCCTCGAACAGGAACCGCTCTGAGAGCCGGCGCGCCTCATCTTCTGACAAGTCCGTCCCCTCTGCCTCTTCATCGACAAGGTGAACGAGACGGACCACTTCTCCGGCCGGAGTAACGTAGACCTGGAACTCCTCCTTGCTGCCCGGTTTGAACCAGCGGTGTTGCCAGTACCAGATTCTGACCGGCTTGCCGAAATGTTGCTGCGCAAGCTCGAGACCGAGCTCCTTTTCGAGATAGATCTTCGCTGGGTTGTCGTAGCCGAAACGGGAAGCGTGTTTGTATTCGTCAGACGGGGTCAATTCCTGCGAGTCGAGGAACGATCTTGCAATCTCCCCCGATTCGGTTCTGCTGAACCGAAAGTCGATTGAAGCTTCCGGGAAAGCCTTGTGAAAATTCTGAATGCTGAACCAGATCCCGGCAACCAGCAGGAGAAGGCATACGAGAATAAATATCCAATCCGACCGCTCAAGCTTGATCCGCTCCATGGTCATCTCCTCGAACGAATTCAGAAAGAGTTCGCACCATGAATTTAGGGCTATTGCTCGTAGGATGCTGATATTCAGGTTTCAGAATGGGAATTTTAACGGTTTCCGAAAAAGACGAGCTCGTGAAACCTCGAGAAAGCAAAATAAGCGAAAAACAAGGGACTCCTGCCCGGGAACATTTCTTGAAATAACACATGTCATTTAAAGCATCTCTTTAAGCGATTTAAATGATGGATATTGCAGTAGTATCGCCCTCTGCCACGCCGTGAGCCGGTTTGCTTGCCGCAGGGATCTTGGTAGACAACGAGATGTCAGCCGCCACGACCGCTTTTCCCGGCGGATTTGGCCAATTTGGCGCGTGTGGAGAGTCTGGAGCCGTCGCGCATGAAATAAATGGTCACCCTGTCGCCGGGCTTATGTTTCCTCAGTGCGAAGACGAAATCGTAGATGTTGTCGATAATAATTCCATCCATCTCAACAAGCACATCGCCTCCATGGAGCTCGGCTTTATCTGCGGGCGAACCGCTGCGAACACCTTGGATTCGTACGCCGCGAAGGCTGTCAGGCTGGGCAAAGTCCGGAATCGTGCCCAGGTATGGCCGTGGAGCACCGGTTCCGGAGAGCGCAGGGTGCGCGGCCTTCTCGACATATTTCAGTTCCGTGTTTGGCCGGGAGATTTCTTTAACAAGGCGAAGAGCGTAATCCAGCGCCTTGACCATTCCGGCCCCGTTGATTTTGGACACATCGTCACGAGGACTGTGGTAGTCTTCGTGAGCCGCCGTCAGAAGGTGGAGTACGGGTATCCTGTTAGCATAAAACGAGGTCTGATCCGAGGGTCCATACCCGTTTCCGGTCAGGGTCAATTCGATGTCGAGCCCGCTCGCAGCTCGCCGGGCGATTTTCTCAAGGCCTTCAGCGCTATGCACGCCGAGCCCGATAAGCTTGTTGTCCCGCATTCGACCCAACATATCGAGATTCAGCATGAATTCGACCGAATCAAGGGGATTCGGCGGGTGATTGGTAAACCAGGAAGATCCGGCAAGCCCTATTTCTTCGCCGGAGAAAGCAATAAACCATATTGTTGGACCCGGAGGATTAAGCGCAAGGATCCTCGCCATTTCCAGCATGATAGCGACACCGCTGGCGTTGTCATCGGCGCCGTTGTGTACTGCATGAACCCCGGGTTCGGTGCTTCCCGACTGACCATAGCCGAGGTGGTCATAGTGCGCCCCGACTACGAGAACCCGCTCATCACCGGGAAGAGCTGCCCCCACGTTGCTGATGTCAACCTTCTCTCGCCTGACCTCGGCCCTTAGCGCGATGCTGTCCTTGCCGATTGGCATACTCCTCGGGCTTTCGTTCACGTCGATTGAGCGTTGTGCGTCCAGCAGCCGGAAATCGGGGAAGAGGTTCTTGAGTGCGTTGTGTGTGACATATATTGCTGGTATTCCGGCCTCACGATAGGGTTCGTCGGCTCTCGGAGCAGGCAGAGAATCTCCAGACTCGGAGGCTAGTGGGTTCCGAACGACAATCATTCCAACCGCCCCATGAGTTCTTGCGTTGATTGCTTTAGTGCGCAGTACCGCGTGCTCGGTGTCATAAGCGCCCGCAAATCTGCTGTCGGGGTTTTCTGATGCCGGTTCCCCTTCAAGCATAACGACGATTTTCCCCTCAGCCTCGATTTCGCCGTAATCATCATAGTCGTATTCCGGGGCAGTGACCCCGTAGCCGACAAAGATTGCAGGGGCTCTGGCCTCGCCGTCGCTGGTGAACCCCAAAGGTTGAATGTCGGTCCCGAGCCTCAGCGTGTCTTCGTCGGAGAAAACCACCGTGCCGGGCAGAGAGTTGACCCCCCATGAGATATGCAGTCGTTGACGGAACGTTTTTTCGAACAATGGTTCCAGCCGGCTCTCTGAAAATCTGTTTTCTATGTAACTGGCGGCGGAGTCGAGTCCGGCCGTTCCGATTCCACGGCCTTCTCTGGAGTCGCTCGCGAGGTAGGCGACATGCATTAGCAGGCGAGCCTCCTGGTCCCAATCCAATTCTGGTGAATTTGCGGGAGCGACCGCATTGAATGCGAAAAGGAAGAGAGCAGGACCAAGACAGCATCTCCATATACGCGCGATGACGGGGTTGGCGTTATGCGCGGAAGGACTAAACATGCTGACTAATGATTTCATTTGGCCTCCAGTATGAATGGAAATGTTAGCTCAAGAATAACAGTCAATTACGCTCGAACATCACCCATTCGGTCATGGCCTGAAGCCAGAACCAGTCGGATTCTCCGTCGTTAAGATCCTCTCCCCAGTCACTACCGTCTCTGCTGTCATTTTCTTCAATTTCCGGGTGCACGGCGCAGAGAACAACACGCCCAAGTCCAAGTTCGAACGTTGCCGCGGCTGTTCCACCGGTTACGGCAAAAGTTGCTGCCGTGAGAGCGTCGGCGGGTTCTTGAATGGCGAGCGTCGGCCCCCCGTAATAGAGTACCAGCAGGGAAACATCGGGCGGTGGGTTTACCGGGTTTTCGGTGAGGACTACCGAAGTAATTATATAGGTTGATGCCGGCGCTATGAGGTCGATGGGGCCGCTGGCAGATCCGTGGAAAAGTCCGATTTGCGAGGAGGTTGAAGCGGTGCCTTTGTAACTCGCAGAATCCGCTGCGAGATACGCTCCGGCACCTAGTCCGATGTAGCCCCCGCCCCGTTCGACGAGCGAGACAATGTGCGAGCGGCCTGTGTATCCGAGCGCGTCTCCGATGTCGATTGGCGTAATGTTCGGATCCGGATCGTCACCGGCGATAATTAACAGCCGGTAATCATCGAGGGAATTCTGGACCTCATATTCGTCTAAAAGGTCTACTTCGCGTCCGGTGGCCTCAAGGGCGTACTTTACGGCATATGCGCTCACACCCCAGGCTCCGGTTCCGGCATAGACCGCGATACGAGTACCGGTGACACCTCCATTTTTATCTATGTCGTCATTGCAGCCTGAAAGCAGAAACGCCCCGACGGCCGACAGCGAGAGCGCCAGAACGGCATCTCGAACCCCACTTCTGTGTCTCCATTCGCCGTAGAATATCATTGTTCTTCCCGCTATTCAGGTAACCATCAAGTTTCCGGCAGCGATTTCAGCAGCAGCTCGAGACGATACCATCGAGATTGCCAGTTCTCGCAATCTTCGAGCGAGAGGCGTAGGCTCAGATTCTTGGATCCGCGAAGTTCTATCGGCATTTTGTCCGTTCGCTCCAGAAGTTGCGCGATAGCAGCCTCGAATCTTTCTCTGCCCCAGTCGTCTGCGAATTCGACGAGAGCGACGTCGTCGTCGACGTCAATCCTTGCAACCTTGACGATGGCGGCGAGCGCCTGAACGCCGACAATCGACAGCAGGTGGAGCGCTTCCCGGGGCAATGGACCGAACCGGTCGCGGATCTCATCCCGCAGGTCTGCAACCTCCTCGTAGTGCCGGGTACGGCTGATGCGACGGTAGAGGTCGACTCGTTCCGCTGAATCTTCGATGTAATCCGCGGGAAGCATGGCGTTGATCTTGGCGTCGACCTTGACATCGCGCGGATCTGGAGCATGCACTGTTTCTGGCAGTTCAGCAACCCCCTGCTCGGACAGGGATTGCACCGCTTCAGCGAGCATCTGGCTGTACAGCTCGAATCCGACCTGGTTGATGAAGCCGCTCTGTTGCGGGCCCAGCAGGTTGCCGGCACCCCTCATCTCAAGGTCACGCATGGCGATCTGATAGCCGCTGCCGAGCTGCGTATGCTCGGCGATCGTCTCGAGCCTCTGCCGGGCGTCTGGCTGGAGGAGCATCCTTGGCGGCGTCAACAGGTAGGCATGGGCCTGGCGATGGCTTCGTCCTACACGGCCCCTGACCTGGTACAATTGTGCAAGTCCGAGGTGGTCGGCGCGGTTGATGATTAGCGTGTTCACGTTGGGAATGTCAAGTCCGGATTCGATTATCATCGTACAAACGAGCACCTGGCAGCGTTCGCGGAGAAAGTCCTCCATTACTTTTTCGAGCTCTCTTTCCTTCATTTTACCATGGGCGATGGCGACCTCAACGCCGGGAACCAGCTTCTGTATCATGCGTTTTGTCGCCATGATGCCTTGAACGCGGTTGTGAATATAATATACCTGTCCGCCTCTGGCGACTTCGCGGATTATCGCTTCACGTATTACCCTTTTGTCGAAGGGCACGATTTCCGTCTCTATGGGCAGCCGGTCCAAAGGGGCGGTGGCGATTATTGACATGTCGCGTGCGCCGGACAACGCCATATTCAGCGTGCGGGGTATCGGTGTGGCGGACATTGTCAGCACGTCGACCGTGGCGCGCAGACGCTTCAGTTTCTCCTTGTGCTTGACTCCGAAGCGGTGCTCTTCGTCGATTATGATCAACCCGAGATTCCTGAAGTTGATGTCCTTGGAAAGCAACCGATGCGTTCCGACCACGATATCCACCTCGCCGCCTGACAAACCGTCGATAATTCCTCGCTGCTCCCTATGCGACCGAAAACGGCTGAGCGCCTCGATTCTGATGGGGTATTTGAGGAGACGTTCTTTAAATGTGGAGAAATGTTGCTGAGCGAGGATGGTCGTGGGCACCAGAACTGCAACCTGACGCGAATCCTGAACTGCCTTGAACGCGGCCCGAACTGCAACCTCCGTCTTCCCGAAACCGACATCGCCGAGTAGCAGCCGGTCCATCGCCACCGGTTTCTCCATATCCTGCTTTACCGCGTTGACGGCGGACAGTTGGTCGGGGGTTTCGTCGAATTCAAACGCCGCCTCCATCTCGCGTTGCCAGGTCGTGTCCTCGGTGAAGGTGAAACCACCTTCTACCTGGCGGCGGGCATAGATATCGAGAATCTCTTTCGCGACTTCCTCCACAGCCTGCCTGGTTCTGCTCTTGGACCTTGACCAATCGGAACCCCCGATTCTGGAGAGTTTTGGTGCGGCGCCGTCGGTTCCCTGAAACTTTTGTAGTTTCGAGAATTGATCAAATCTGATATAAACCTTGACTCCGTCACGATATTCTATCTGAAGGCACTCTCGATCGGTACCCCCGATCTGGATCGTTTTCGGCCCGAGGAAACGGCCGATGCCGAATTCCGTGTGGACGACATAATCTCCTTTCCGCAGCCTCTCGAGCTCCTTGGGGTCGACACGGTGCCGTCGTCGTCGAAAAGGGGCGGTACGTTTGTGCCGACCGAAAATCTGGTGATCGGTGAGTAGAGCAATGCCCGCCGTGGACCAAGAGAACCCCTCGTGAAGTGCCCCAACCCCGATTCGCGCCAGATCTTGAGTTACACCATGATCTTCGAGCAACTCGTCAAGCCGTTCGACCTGGCTTTCACGATCGCAGAGGATGAAGTTTTCGAGTCCCTCGCCACGGTTTCTCTTGAGGCTTTCGACCAGACTCTCGAGGTCACCGAGGTAGCTTTCGTGTGAACGGGCGGAGAAGACGAGTGCTCCGCTTATTGACGCAGCCGGACCGCGGTGGATCACGGTGGTGAACTTTCTGAGCCCCTCGAGTATCTCGGTTTTTTCCAAGTAGAGACTGCCGGGACGCGGGGTGTAACGGTCTTTCTCAAGTTGACGTCGCTTCTCGAATTGGTATTCGATCTCCTCCCAGGTACGATCAATTCCCGCATCGAGCGCATCGGGATCGTCGATAAACACCAGACTGTTATCCGGAAGAAGTTGCCAGAGTCCGACACCTGTTGAAACAGGAGCCTTCTCGCCTGCGAAGAAGGTGACCCGTGAAGTGGTGTCGCCGGAGCGCTGGTTGACCGGATCATACGAGCGCATCTCCTCAATTTCATCTCCGAAAAGTTCGAGGCGAACCGGCCTGTCGATAGCAGGAGGAAAGATGTCGACAACTGCTCCGCGAACAGCAAACTGTCCCGGTTCCTCGGCGCGGATCTCACGTTTCATGCCGGCCTCGCCGAGTACTGCAAACAGGGCTTCGCGGTCGATTTCGTCGCCGACTTTGAATTTTAACAAGCGACCTGCCTGTTCGTGGAGTTCATCCTGCCGCTCGGCCAGTGCGGCGGGAACAGTAATGAAAACAGCCGGGCCCTGACCGATGAATTTTTCTATTGCAGCTGCACGCTCATCGAACCTCGGGTTCTGCTCGAAAGGATCATAAGGAATCGGCGACCTCGGAGGGAGCAGCAACGCCATGTCCTCTCCGAGCAGTGATCGCACATCATCACGCGCTCTTTCTGCGGCCCTGATATCCGGCGCTATATGGAGTATGGACACCCGCATCTGATCGCAGAGCAATCCACTGATCAATGCAGTTAGAGAACCAGCAGCACGTGTAAACACCACCGGTTCACCCAACGGACCCTCTTGAAGCCTTGCAGTCAACTGCCGAAAGGGCTTTGCTTCGGCGAGTCTGCGCCGCACTAGTTTCATCAAAAGGGTGGGACGTTTTACTGTTCTATCGACGTTATCCACCGTGTTCTTCTTGTAAATGCCCCAATGTGCATAATCGCATATCACCTGTTTCCGATATTCCTGCGGCGTCGCGCCTTGCATTGAGCTGTGTGGCGCAGCTCAGAACACATCGGTTCATATGTGACGAGCCACTAGTGCCGTTTCAGATCAAGTTTGAGTGTCAGGTCACAAAACGGCTTCGCCGCTTCAATACCTGACACAACATATTTGAGTTCCGGCAGGTCTTGTGATGAAGCAGTAGGTGTGTGATCTGCCGCGCGACAACTCGATCTGAAACGGCACTAGCTTCAAGCACTTCGACCGTAGCCCATTATTGTCTTAAGCAACAGGATGTCTATAGCTTATCCTGACGTTTCTCTAATCCTTCGAAAGCCAGCGCGGAATGTGGCGCGAGGCGAACAGGCGGCCGCCCATTGGCTCAGGCAACTTCTCCAATGAACTGCAACACCAGCTCTCGCCGACGTGAACGGTTGTCCCAATCTACGAGTACGACCTGCTGCCAGGTCCCAAGAATCAGTCGTCCTTGATTGAACGGGACGACCAGAGACGGTCCCATGATCGAAGCCCTGACATGGCTGTGCCCGTTGCCATCGTGCCAGGTGTCGTCATGGTGGTACCTGTGGCCCTTCGACGGCGCGATATGTTCCATCGCCTGCGGCAGGTCTTTCTTGAGCCCGGGCTCGAATTCAATGGTTGTGATCGCGGCGGTTGAGCCGGGGCAGAAAATCGTGACGTTACCCTCTTTCATTCCCAGTTTCTGGAGAACACGTCCGATGTCTGCGGTCAGGTCCACCATTTGTCCTTTGCCCTCAGTCCCGACGGGCAGCATTTCGGTCATCACTCTGATCGAGGGTCCTGCCTGGCTTGGAAGGGGTTGTCGGATCATCCTTCTTCCGCTCTCTTCGCCGGAATCGGGCGGTGGGGGCGGTGGTTCATGTCTACGCTGCATGTTATTCGTCCAGTTTGATCATCCGCGGAATACGGATGTGTTCACGTTTGGCGGTTTCGACGGCCAACTTATATCCGGCGTCTACATGCCGTGCTATACCAATGCCGGGGTCGTTGGTGAGTACCCGGATCAGCCTTGCGGCGGCTTTTGCGCTCCCATCGGCGACGATTACCTGTCCGGCATGCAAGGAGTATCCCATGCCGACTCCGCCGCCGTGGTGGTAACTGACCCAGCTCGCGCCCGAAGCGGTATTCAACATGGCGTTGAGAATAGGCCAGTCCGCGACAGCGTCGCTGCCGTCTTTCATCCCTTCCGTTTCACGGTTCGGGCTGGCGACACTGCCGGTATCGAGGTGATCTCGTCCGATGACGATCGGGGCCTTCACCTTACCGTCGCGCACATATTCATTGAACATCAGCCCGGCTTTGGCACGGTCGCCCTGCCCGAGCCAGCAGATTCGGCAGGGCAGTCCCTGGAAGACGACACGTTCCTGGGCCATATCTATCCACCTCTGCAGCGGTTCGTCGTCGGGAAACAGCTCCTTGATCGCACGGTCGAGGGTGTGGATATCTTCGGGGTCGCCGGAGATGGCGCACCAACGGAAGGGCCCTTTCCCACGGCAGAAAAGGTCCCGGATATAAGCCAGAACGAAGCCGGGGTAACTGAATGCTTCCTCGAACCCCATCCTTTCCGCCTGCCCGCGCAAGTTGTTTCCATAATCGAAGGTCACGGCTCCCGCCTTCTGCAGATCGACCATCGCCCGGCAGTGCACCACCATGCTTTCCATTGCGCGCTTCTTGTACTCTGCAGGGTTGGATTTACGCAGTTTTAGCGCATCCTCGTACGCAATGCCGTGGGGAACATATCCATAGAGCTCGTCATGGGCGCTTGTCTGGTCGGTGACGACGTCGGGGATCACGCCTTTTTCAAGTATGTACGGGAAGAAGTCGGCGGCGTTGGCGTGAACACCGATCGAGAGAGGCTTGCCCTCCCTCTTCGCTTCGAGCGCCTGCTCGATGGCCTGGTCGGGGTCATTCGTCCAGGTGTCGAGGTACCGGGTATTAATCCTCTTTTCGATTCTGTCTCTATCGACCTCCGCGATCAGAGCGACTCCTTCGTTCATAGTAACCGAGAGCGGTTGGGCGCCGCCCATTCCTCCGAGTCCTCCCGTCAGAACAAGTTTGCCTCGCAGGCTGCTGCTCCAGTGTTTCTGAGCGAGTGCGGAGAAGGTCTCGAAGGTTCCCTGGAGAATGCCCTGTGTTCCGATATATATCCAGGAGCCGGCGGTCATTTGGCCGAACATCATCAGCCCCTTTTTGTCCAGCTCGTCGAAGTGCTCCCAGGTTGCCCAACGCGGCACCAGGTTGCTGTTGGCGATCAGCACGCGCGGGGCGTCCTCGTGGGTCGTAAAAACGCCGACCGGACGACCGGATTGAACCAGTAGGGTTTGGTCGTTCTCGAGTTGCTGCAGTTCGCGGACTATATAGTTCAGGTCCTCCCATGAACGCGCAGCCTTGCCTCGTCCACCGTAGACGATCAGCTGTTCCGGAAGCTCGGCGTTGTCCGGTTCCAGGTTGTGCAGCAGCATTCGCATCGCCGCTTCCTGTACCCACCCCTTGCAGGTGCGCTCGGTGCCCCTGGGCGCCCTCACCGGATGCTTGTACCTTGCCATTATGGGGTGTCCCCTTGGTTGTTGCTCGGAATATATGTTCCGTCCGTCGCAGAGTCTCAACAGCATATCGACTCCTGGCCGCTGTTGAACCTGATTGCGAACAATATATGAAATCTGTTAGAAACCGGTTTGCCCTTTGGAAGATAGACAGAGGTCTCAGGTCCTTCAAGAGTTGGTTACCGATAGCGCTGCCATCGTAACGCCTGTGGTGTAGGTGTCGTCAACGCTCTATCACCTCATACCGGTTCTTGAAATAAACTTCCAGTGGACGAGATCACATGAATCGAGTAGTTCTGCTTGTCGCAAAGTGTTTGGATTCAAGGCGGTTTTGCGTCGGTGTGGTGGTTCCACAGCAAGCAAGAGCAACGCAGAAGACGTCCGCTTGG
>SDBV01000130.1_pt1 | contig 91108 bp, 87 predicted proteins | sample 2277081 | NCBI WGS metagenome assembly SDBV01 (sample SAMN10402039, study PRJNA504765) | marine sediment metagenome | isolation source: marine sediment core GS10_PC15, 223 cmbsf | place: Arctic Ocean: Southern Knipovich Ridge | collected 2010
CATCATCGAACAAGTTCTGCCTTCCGTTGCCTCTCTGAACTATATGATGCGGGTATCCAACCGCCACTGTCCTGGCTATTCTCGGCATGGTTGATTCTAATTCAAATGCCACAACCAGTCCCGGAAATTGATAAGTCATTTCAGGGCCACTTCCCTCTCCCCCTGTTCTGTGGTAAATATAGGTATGCTCTGCTGGTGCAACATAATCGTCAGCGTGATACCGGTCATTATGTTCATACGCGACGGCTACTGGATGCTCTTTGCCATAGCGCTCTTGAACCTGCTCATCCACCTCTGGTCCTACAACAGCTTCCGTAAGCTCACAGAGAGCTGCGGATGCCCCGGCATGTGCAAGGCTGACAAGGGCCACCCCACCCCTCTGGAGAAAAAGGAGATAAACTTCGCCGCTGCGGTGAACATCGGTACATACGCCATTGCCATCGGCCTCATAATCTACGGCGTGATACTGAACTCACCAGTTGGATAGTTAGCCCGCCTGTTATCCTGTTCTATAGTTACATTTACAGATAGTTCCATCAGACCAGCCCCGATGAGTTAAAATAATCTCTGACAACAAAGCATGCGCTGCCCTTTAAAACAAGGCAAGCCGTTTGCACCTTATGAAGCAGAAAGGAATTATTTAAAATTACCTCAAATGAATAACTGGGAAGTTATAAAGGCCTCAGGCCAGCGCGAGAGCTTCAACAGGGCCAAGGTGCGCAACTCCGTCATACACGCGGGCGTGCCTGCCAAAGATGCGGACGATATAATCGATAAGGCCATGAGGTCACTAACACCACCCATCACCACAAAGAATCTCTTCCGCGCTGTAAAGAAATACCTCCGCACCGAAAGCCCCCGGTCCAGCATGCGATACAGGGTCAAGGAAGCCATCTATGCCCTTGGGCCCACGGGCTATCCCTTCGAGCGCTATGTTGCAAAGATACTTGAGCAGCAGGGCTATGAGGTGAAGGTGGGTCAGATGGTCCAGGGCCGCTGCGTAACCCACGAGGTGGACGTGGTGGCCACAAAGGGCAATCACTGCTACATGGTGGAGTGCAAGTTCCACCACAAGGGCAAGACGCACTCCAGCATAAAGACAGCCCTGTACGTGCACGCCAGGTTTCTGGACATCAAGAGGGCCTATGCTGAGTCGGATATGAGCAAGACGGGCCTTGTCCCAAAGGGCATGCTCGTCACCAATACAAGGTTCTCCTCTGAGGCCATGAAATACGCAGAGTGCGTAGGGCTTAAGGCCATAGGGTGGAAGCACCCAGTTGGCGAGAGCCTTGAGAACCTCATCGAACACGGCAAGACCTACCCGGTCACAGCACTCCCCTCTGTGAACAGAAAGAACGTCGGGGTTCTCATAAAGCACGATATAGTGACCGTCAAGGACCTTGAGAAGATATCAGCGGTCAACCTCTCAAAGGCCACGGGATTTGATGTAAGGGAATCGCTGAGGATAATCAAGCAGGCATATTCCATTCGAGCCTGACGCTGGATATTTCCCGGTCTACTTTTTCCAGAAGCGCGGCACGAAAAGTATTATCACCGTATAGACCTCAAGCCTCCCGACGAGCATCAAGAACGCGAGCACCCATTTGGCCCCGGCCGGAAGCCCGAAGTAGTTCTCCGTGGGCCCGGCTGCGCCGAGGGCCGGCCCCACGTTACTCATTGCCGAGACAACCGTGGTGGAGGCGGTGATGTAATCCACGCCCATGGCCGTAAGTGCAAGAGTTCCCAGGGCGATCATCATAATGAAGATGAAGAGGAACCCCCATATGCTTCCGAGTATCTCTTTTGTAAAGGGTTTGTTATCAAGCTTTATAGTGGTCACGGCGTGGGGGTGGATGAGCTGGTAGAGTTCACGGTAGCCCTGCTTGAGCATAAGCAGCACCCTTACCTGTTTCATCCCCCCGCTGGTGGAGCCTATCATGCCCCCGAAGAACATGAGCATGACGAGCAAAATCTGCGAGAAATGTCTCCAGCCCTCGTAGTCAGCCGTTGTATATCCTGTGGTGGTCATGATCGAGACGGCCTGGAAAGATGCATAGCGGAGCGCCTCTCCGATGCTTTGGTATGTGTCCCCGTACTCGCTCCATGTTATAAGGGCTATGGCTGTGAGGGTCACCACAAGGTAGAACCGGAACTCGCTGCTTTCAAAGAACCCGCCTTTCTTGCCCCTGAAGGCGTAAAAGTACAGGGAGTAGTTTACGCCACCAAGGAACATGAAAATGGTTGCTACGCTCTCGATGTATAAGCTATTAAAATGCCCAATGCTTGCGTTCTTGGTTGAGAACCCTCCAGTGGCGAGAGTGGTAAAGGCATGGCTGAGTGCATCGTAGACGCTCATGCCCCCCAGGAGGTAGAGCACAAAGGCTGCAAAGGTGAAGAACGCGTAGATACACCAGAGCACCTTTGCTGTGTCAATGATGCGGGGTCTGAGCCTGTCAACGGTTATCTCAGGGACCTCGGCCTTAAAGAGCTGGAGCCCTCCGCTTCCCATAAACGGCAGCACCGCAAGGGCAAAGAGGATTATACCCATGCCGCCTATCCACTGTGTCATGTGCCGCCAGAAGAGCACTCCAAGGGGCACGGCCTCTATGTCCATGAGCATTGTCGCCCCTGTGGTGGTGAACCCGGCCATTGCCTCGAAGTATGCGTTCGTGAATGAGTCGAATGTCCCGGATAGCAGATATGGCAGAGACCCGAACAGGGTTATGGTGAGCCAGCATATTGTTACGCTCCCAAAAACGTCCCTGTGGCGCATGCTCTCTCTTTTGTGCTTGTAAGTAGAGAAAAACATAACAAGGCCCGAGGCCAGTGTGATGCCCACCGAGAGGGACATGGCCATGAGGTCAGGCTGGTCCATCACGAAGGAAACGATCACTGCCGTGAACATGAAGGCCGAGATGATGACAAGCACCGAGCCGGTCAGGTGGATGATGATCCTATAGTTCATGGCTTGTATTTCATAGGCTTTGTGCCTCTACGCCAGGAGTTTCTCCAGCTTCTTAATGGAATCTCGCAGTGTGAAGAAAATGAGCTTGTCGCCTTCTTTGATTATGTCCTCCCCCGTGGGGATGATGATCTGATCGCCCCTCACTATAGTTCCGATCAACGAGTTCTTTGGCAGCTTTGCGTCCTTCAGGGCCTTGCCCACAAGAGGCGAGCCTGCGCCAATGCGGGCCTCAAGCACTTCGGCACCGCCCTCTGCGATGGTAGTAAGGGAGATGATCTCCCCTTGCCTGACGTATTTCATAATAGAGCTTGCGGTTATCCTCCTGGGGCTCAGCACGGACTGGAGCCCCAGGCCGCCGGCAAGCGAGATGTAGTCGGTCTTGTTGACGATAGTGATGGTCTTGGCCTCACTCAGGCGCTTGGCAAGGAGCGAGGTCATTATATTGAGTTCTTCGTTGTTCGATACGGATATAAAGACGTCCATGTCCCCGATGTTCTCCTCAACAAGGAGGTTCTCGTCCGAGCCGTCACCGTTTAAGACAATGGCATGCCTGAGGTTCTTGCTCAGGAACTTGCAGCGCTCTGCTCCGTGCTCGATGACCTTCACGTCCGCCTTCATCTCCATCTGAGAAGCTATGTGGTACCCCACCCTGCCTCCGCCGATTATCATTATCTTTTTCGCAGGCCGCCCGGATGCTCCGAGGAACTTGATGGAATCCCCTATCTCCCATTTGAGCAGGGGCATGTATATGACGTCGCCGCTCTTGATCTTGTCGTTTCCCGAAGGGATGATGGCGTTCCCGTCGCGTTCGATAATGCCAATAAGGAAGTTCTTGGGGGGGTCCAGGTCCTGGAGGTCCTTAAACGCGACCCCCGTGAGTTTCGAGTCCTCAGGCACACGGAAGCCGACGACCTTCACCAGGCCGTCCTCGAAATCCTCCACATCCACGGCAAAAGGTGTGGCAAGCAGCCGGATAATAGCCTCTGCAACCTCGATCTCCGGGCAGATGGCGGGGTCGATGTCCAGGCTCTCTTTTTGGAGGAGCTTCTCGTTCCGGTAGTAGTCAAGGTTTCTTATGCGGGCGATCTTGCGTTTAAGGGAGGGGAACATGGCTTTTGCCAGCATGCAGGTAATCATGTTGGTCTCGTCGCTGTCTGTTACGGCAAGCAGGATGTCCGCGTTTGCGGCCCCGGCCTCTCCCAGGGTATTGGGGTTCGAGCCATCGGCGGCAATGGTGGCCACGTCAAGCTCGTCGCTTATGCGCTGTAGCTTGGACGGGTCCTTGTCCACCACCACAACATCGCTGCCCTCGGCCACGATGCTCCTGGTCAACTGGTATCCGATCTCACCTGCGCCGATAACAATTACTCGCATAGCAGATTATAATATATAAAATTTACAGGCAAATCAAATAAATTAGATCAGATAAAAAGAATATCTGCAAACGTGAAGGCAAATACCGTGATACTTATATAGCCGTTCATATTGAAAAAAGCCTTATTTAGCTTGCTGAGGTCATAGGGCCGCAAGAGCGAATGCTCATATATGAACAGCCCCGCAACAACAAGCATGCCAAGCCAGTACAGCTTTCCAAGGCCGAATAGAAGTCCGGTCAGACATAGAAACAGCCACGACATGCCATGCAGAGCGCGCGCTATCCTAAGTGACTTCTCAACGCCAAAGCTCACCGGGATGGAATGCAGGCCGTGCGTGCGGTCAAATTCCCTGTCCTGAAGCGCATAGAGGATGTCAAAGCCGGGCAGCCACAGCAGCACGGCAAGCACTACAGGCATGACCCTCCAGTCAAATGAGCCTGTAACCGCTATCCAGGCCCCCAGCGGGGCGGCTGATATGGCAAGGCCCAGCACAAAATGCGAGACCCAGGTAAATCTCTTTGTGAAGGAGTAGAGAACCAGTACGACTATTGCCAAGGGCGAGAGCTTCAGGCACAGGGGGTTGAGCATATAGGCTGAGAAAACCATAACCCCCAGAGAAATAAGGGAAAATAAAAGTGCGCTTGATACGCTTATCGCCCCTGTGGGGATCTCCCGGTCCTTTGTGCGGGGGTTTGCGGCATCTATCTTTCTGTCGATCACCCTGTTTAAGCCCATTGCGCCGCTTCTGGCCCCGACCATTGCAACAGATATCCAGAATATCTGCCAGATGGTGGGTATCCCCCTGGCCGCGAGTATGGCTGCTGTAAAGGCAAATGGAAGCGCGAAGACCGAGTGAGAGAACTTGATCATCTTGAAGTAATCTGACAATTTGTTTTTTAGCTCTGGTAGCTCTGGTAGCTCTGGGAGTTTTGGTATTTTCATTATATCCTCTTGTGAAATTATAACGAAATACGCATTACACATCAAACACCTGCCTGGCATTTGGCATTGGGCAAGTGTTTACTTTAAGATGGATTCAGATGTTAATTGACTATCATGGAAGAAAACGCGGTCTTTCTGCACTCATCCTACACCTGCATGTCATCACCATAATTGCTTTAGAGGATATTATTACTTTAAAATAGCAAGTTATGGTTCAGGCAATACTAAAAAAGATATTTGGCACAAAAAACGAGCGCGAGATAAAAAAGCTCCTTCCCATGGTTGATACGATCAACTTGCTGGAGGAGGAGATATCTTCCCTCTCGGACGAGGACCTCAAGGCCAGAACACCGGAGTTCAGGGAGCGCCTGAGGGCTGGAAGCAGCCTCGAAGACATCTTGCCCGAGGCCTTTGCCGTTATTCGTGAGACATCAAAGAGGGTGCTCGACATGCGCCATTTTGATGTGCAGCTGATGGGAGGCATTGCCCTGCATGAGGGCAGGATCTCCGAGATGAAGACCGGCGAGGGTAAAACACTTGTGGCCACCCTGCCCATATATCTCAACGCCATTGAGGGCAAGGGAGCACATGTTATAACCGTCAACGACTACCTTGCGCGCAGGGATGCCGAGTGGATGGAGCCCATCTACAAGTTCCATGGCATGAGCGTTGGCGTTATCGTCCATGGGCTTGACGACGAACAGCGCCAGCATGAATACAATTCCGATATCACCTACGGTACGAACAACGAATTCGGTTTTGACTACCTTCGCGACAACATGAAGTATGACCTCAAGCAGTATGTCCAGCGTGAGTTGAACTTCGCCATCGTTGACGAGGTGGACAGCATACTCATTGACGAGGCTCGCACGCCACTGATCATCTCAGGGCCAAGCGAAGAATCCACTGACAAGTACTACACGATCAACCGGATCGTGCCCAAGCTGAAAAAAGAAAACGATTTTACTGTTGACGAGAAGACAAGGTCCGTGGTCCTTACGGAGGACGGAAGCCTGAGGGCCGAGAACCTTCTGAAATCCGGGAACCTTTACGACCCGGAGAACATGGAGCTGGTACACCACGTGCTACAGGGACTTCGCGCGCACCACCTCTACAAGCGCGATGTCGATTATGTCCTGAAGGACGGCGAGGTAATAATAGTAGACGAGTTCACTGGCCGTCTCATGCCCGGGCGCCGCTGGAGCGACGGCCTTCACCAGGCAATAGAGGCAAAGGAAGGCGTCAAGATAGAGAGCGAGAACCAGACGCTTGCCACCATCACCTTCCAGAACTTTTTCCGCATGTACAACAAGCTCTCCGGCATGACAGGGACCGCGGACACCGAGGCAGCGGAGTTTGCCAAGATATACAACCTGGATGTCCTTGTGATACCCACTCACCAGCCGATGATCAGGCTCGACCACTCTGACATGATCTACAAGAACGAGAACGGCAAGTTTGACGCAATACTGGAGGCTATAGAAGTACTCCACGAGAAGGGCCAGCCCGTGCTGGTGGGCACGATAACCATCGATACCTCCGAACGCCTGAGCAGCAGGCTGAAGAAAAAAGGCATCCCGCACTCCGTGCTCAACGCCAAGCACCATGACAGCGAGGCCGAGATAATCATGCAGGCAGGCAGACACGGCGCTGTCACCATCGCCACCAACATGGCGGGACGCGGCACGGACATTGTGCTTGGCGGGAACCCCGATGGCCTTGTGCCGGGGCTGCTTCGTGACAAGGAAGACCCAACCCCTGAAGACAGGGAAGAAGCGATAAAGAAGGCCCTGGTCATCTGTGCCGGGGACAAGGAAAAGGTGCTGGAGGCCGGGGGGCTTTTTATATTAGGCACCGAGCGCCACGAGTCCCGCCGCATAGACAACCAGCTCAGGGGCCGCTCAGGCCGCCAGGGTGACGTTGGCGCCTCCAGGTTCTATCTCTCGCTGGGGGACGACCTGATGAGGATATTCGGTTCTGACCGCATCTCAGGGCTCATGGACCGCCTTGGCATGGAAGAGGACATGCCCATAGAGAACAAGATGGTGAGCAAGGCGGTTGAGAGCGCGCAGAAGAAGGTCGAGGGCCACAACTTCGATATACGCAAACACCTGCTTGAGTACGACGACGTAATGAACAAGCAGCGCCAGGAGATATACGCCTACAGGCGTGACATTCTCTCGGACGAGAGCCACAAGGAGCGCATTCTGGAGATGGCCGAGGACGTTACGGACGAGATTGTGGATGCGTTCTGCCCAGAGGACAAGTACCACGAGGAATGGGACATGGGCGGGCTCGGAGACTCGGTGTTCGGCACCTTCGGGTTCCATTTAAAAGACATCCCCGAAGACTCTGACGTCAGGGATTTCATTGTCTCCGAGGCAGAGAGCTACTTTGAGGAAAAAGAGCTGGCTGTCGGCGATGAGTTCATGCGCTACCTGGAGAAGATGGTAATGCTTCAGGTGGTGGACACTCAGTGGAAGGACCACCTTCTGGGCATGGACCATCTCAAGGAAGGCATAGGCCTGAGGGGCTATGGCCAGCGGGACCCGCTGATAGAGTACAAGAAGGAGGCCTACGGTCTTTTTGGTGACCTTACCGCGCGTATATCCACAGAGAGCGTTTCCAGGCTCTTTAAAGTGCAGGTGCGTGAGGAACGCGAGATAAAGAAAGCGCAAAAGCCTCAGCAGATGTCTTATAACACAGGAGAAGGCGCCACCCCTGCGAGCCCCAGCAGGCGTGAAGGTAAAAAAATAGGCAGGAACGATCCCTGCCCCTGCGGAAGCGGGAAAAAATTCAAGAAGTGTCATGGGCGTAATATATAAGGTCTATCTTTTCGGGAGCGGTCTCCGTGCTCACATGGAACAGCTTCGGGCCAAGGGGTTCAGTGTCCGCGGATTCAGGTCGGGTTCCGCTCTGCTTAAACACATATCCAGCGCTGACCTTGTGGTCATTGACAGTGCCGCTGCCGGAGCGGACAGGCAATTTGCAAAAGCTTTGCGAAAGATACCCAAGATCGTCGTGCACGAGGCAGCAGGGTCAAAACCCGGCTGGTGGTTGCGAGAACCCTTCTCCTACGCCTTAAACTCTCCCACACCCGGAGAGCTCAGCGTGCTTGTCCCCCGTGCGATAAAGGAGTCGGAGAAGATAATACAGAGCGCTGGGCTGAAAAGCGAGCTTTCCGTTGCACGGGATGATGCGGAGTTCTTCGAGCGCATGAGCCATATGCTGATGACCTCCAAGAGCCCTGCCGAGATATTCTCCGCCTTCCTCAGAAGGGCTCTAAAGATCTCCAAGGCTGAGGGATGGGCATATTCCATCGTCGATGAAGAATCCGGCGAACTCCATTGCAAAAAGTCAGCCAGGTTGCACAAGGACTGTTCTGCTCAGACGAACTCCAAACACTGTCTTGCAAGCGAAGTGGCCTTAAATGGCAAGACTTTAATGCTTCCAGGCAAACGTAAAGGAAGTAAGTCGGGGCCTTACCTGGGCGTGCCTGTAATAATGGATTCAAAGGTGCTGGGCGTGCTGGAACTTTACAATAATTCAGGAGGCCGGGATTTTGATAATAATGACGCGTGCATGGTCGCGAAATTCGCTGACCTTGCTGCCCATGCTGTTGATAACATAGGGCTTCAGCAGCGTCTTGAAGAACTGGTAATAACAGACGACCTCACAAAACTTTTCAACACGAGGCATTTAAACAGGAGCCTGGAGGCTGAGGTGCACAGGAGCATGCGTTACTCCACCTCTGTTAGCCTGATATTTATGGACCTCGACCATTTCAAGAATGTAAACGATGTCCACGGCCATCTCATTGGCAGCAAACTCCTTGCCGAGATCGGGCAACTGCTGATGGAACAGCTCCGCAGCCTCGATGTTGTGGCAAGGTACGGTGGAGATGAGTTCGTAGTGCTTCTGCCCCAGACCGAGCTGGAGGGAGCGATGGTGATTGCCGAGAGGATCCGCGTGCGCATAGAGGAGAGTTCTTTTCTGAAAAAAGAGGGTATGGACTTCAAGGTCACAGCCAGTTTTGGGGTGGCCTCTTTTCCTGAGACGGCCGGTTCAAAGGAGGAGTTGATAAAGATCGCGGACGACTCGATGTACAACGTTAAGAAAAACACCCGAAATGGCGTTTATGCTATAATTTGAGATGGCTCTTTTTAACTATGCATCTAAAGAAATAACCCTGAAAGTAGTGTATTACGGACCGGGCCTGTGCGGCAAAACGACCAACCTGCAACAACTCCACGAGCACATGTCCTCTGATAAAAAGGGCAAGCTGCTGTCCCTTTCCACTGATGCCGACCGCACTCTTTTCTTCGATTTCATGCCTGTCCAGCTTGGAAAGATCAGGGACTTCAACATACGTTTCCAGCTCTATACCGTACCCGGGCAGGTCAGGTACAATGCCACCAGAAAGCTTGTGCTCAAGGGAGCTGACGCTATCGTGTTCGTGGCGGACTCGCAGAACGCGATGAAAGAACAGAACGTGGAGAGCCTTCAGAACATGAAGGAGAACCTGACAGCGAACAACATCAACCCCGACGAGATACCGGTGCTTCTTCAGTACAACAAACGGGACCTGAAAAAAATAATGCCGGTTGAGGAGATGAACGGGGACCTGAACCCCAGGGCTGAAGATATCATAGAGGCTTCAGCTTATGAGGGCTGGGGGGTCGAGGACACTTTCCATGTGGTGACCAAGAGGCTCTTGAAGTTCATCTCCAAAAAGCACAACATCGAGATAGATGCGGAAGAAGATAAAACAGCACCGGCTGAGGCTTCAAAGGACCACATAAATATTACAGTTGAGGACAAGGCAAACCGTCTTCTTGAGGAAGATGAGCCAATTGCAGCTGAGCCTGCCCCGGTGGAAGCCGTAGAGGCAGATGCCAGCGGAGGCTCCACGGACTGGAATGGGCTTTTAGGTGAAACTGAAGATGCTCAGGCTGATGCCGGCACTTCGGGTTCTGAGTGGGAGGCTGGCTCCATTGACCTTGAAGAAGACGAGCAGGCTGCTGTTGTCGAGGCCGAAGAAATAATAGAAGAAGCAATTATAGAGCCGGAAAGTGATATCTCAAAACACGAAGAAGATATCCTTGCGGCTACTGGTTCGGGCGGGGATGAGGAAGGCACCTCTGAGCTAGAGAAGATGCTCATGGAGGAAGAGGACGGGGGGGTGTCTGATGAGGATATCGGAGAAGGGTCTCATGGCCCCGCTGTTGATCCCGATCTCATTGATGAGCTTAAAGCGGAAGTGCAGGAACTTAAGAAACAGAACCAGATGATAATGGGCGAGATCACCAGCATCAAAGAACAGATCCGTCCCGTGCTCAGGCTCATGAAGAAGAAGAAGAAAGCGGCAAAGTAGGGATTTAGTCAGAAACGGCAGTATATTGCAAAGGGAGCATTAAAGATCTGAGACTCAGCCCTTTTGGAGGGCTTTTTTCTTCTCAAACGCCTCGCTCAGGAGCGCTTCGGCATCGAGCACTAACACGACTTCATTGCTGCCCACTTCCGCTGCCCCGGAAAAACTGTTTACGCCCTCAAGATAATCACTCAGCGGTTTGACAACTATCTCCTGCTGGGCCATCATCTCGTCCACTATCAGGCATATCCTCTTCTCGCCGTGGCCGATCAATAATGCGTTGGCATGAGTATTGTTATCGTCCTGTATATGAAGTATCCGGCTCAGCGACCTGATGGCCAGCATCTCGCCACGCACGTCAATCACATCTCCGCCGTCAAGGGCCTTGATATCCTTTCTGTTTATATCGAGTGTCTCCTGCATTGAAGACAGCGGCATGGCGAATATCTCCCTGCCGACCCGGACCATCAGGGACTTGATTATGGCCAGAGTGATGGGCAGTGTCAGGGAAAAGGTGGTGCCTTTGCCAAGCTCGGTGGAGACCTCCGTGAACCCGCCAAGGGAGAGGAGTTTGGCCTTGACAACATCAAGCCCTACTCCGCGTCCGGATGTCTCACTTACGGAATCCCTGGTGCTGAATCCAGCAATGAACATGAAGTCAAATATCTCACTGTCCTCAAGCGTATCGGACGCAGAGAGCAAGCCGCGCTCTATTGCCTTGTTTCTTACAAGGTCGATATCGATCCCGCAACCGTCGTCGATCACCTCGATCACAACGGTGTTACCCTTGGAGCTGGCCTTGAGCCGAAGGGACCCGGCACGGGTCTTGCCCCTGGCCTCCCTGTCCTCGGGGAATTCTATGCCATGGTCAATGCTGTTCCTTACGATATGCATCAAGGGGTCAACGATCTCTTCAGCCAGGAACTTGTCTATCTCAGTGTCTGCGCCAAAGACCGTCATATGGATCTCCTTGCCTACGCTCCGGGTGTAACGCCTGACCACCTGCCCTAGCCTGGAGAATATCTGCCCGATGGGGACCATCCTCACTTCAAGCACATCGGATTGCAGTTCGCGGAGCCTCCGCTCCATGTTCTGGACCTGTTTGTAAAGGTCGATCACCAGATGGTTTTTGCCGAATTCCTCTGCCATCCTGGCCCAAAGCTTTCTTGTGTTGTTCTTTATCAGGGTGAGCTCTCCGGTAGTATTAAGGAGCTTGTCAAGTTTCTCGATGTTTACCCTGACGGTAGTTGACGAGGTCTTAAGCGATGCTTCCTGGTCAGCCTGCGAGAGTTGTCCCTGGACAGCTGCCTTTGCCGCGCTCCCTGCCTCTCTTGGCTGGGTCTTGATGGACATTACCCCCACCTCAGCATCTGTGAGGGCCTTTATCTCTTCCGGGGTCTTATCGGACCCCACAACCAGGGTAAAACCAATTGAACCTGCGGGGATGCCCTCGGACGTGGGCATGGTCGAGAGGAGTTCGCTGTATTCCTTTATTTCAGTTGTCAGGTCCTTGAGCTTTATATCGAAGTCCTCCAGCGAATAGACAACGTCTATTTTGTAAATGCCCTTGCCGCTCTTGAGGTTGCTCTTGAGCCTGTGCTCTTCATATTCCGAGAGGACGCTAAGAATGCCGTCATATTCTTTAAGGGCCTCAAAGGGGTCATCTTCAGGTGGGCTTGAAGCTAAACCTTCATACCCCTCGATCTCCGCAATGCAGGCCAGTGCGTCCTTGTTGCTCATGGCCTTGCCTTCCCGCACTCTTGTTAACATGGAGCGAAGCGTGTCAATGTGCCTGAAGAAGAAGGACACTGATTCGCTGTCCATTTCCGCCCTGCCAAGCCTGATATCGTCGAGCACGTTCTCCAGGGCGTGGCTTATGTCAGTGATGCACTGGTGCCCGTACATGCCTGACATGCCCTTAAGCGTATGCATGGTCCTGAAAAGACCGTTGATGGAATCAGGGTCAGGTTCAGTGGAACCAGAGTCCTGTATGTCAAGAAGGTAGGTCCCAGCCTCTGCCAGAAGCTCTTCCGCCTCCTCGACGAAATCATTGTCAGACGCTTTCATTGCGAGGGACTTTCATGGCCAGGGACTTTCATGGTCAGACGCTTTCATGGTTTAGATAAGGGCCCTAATGGCTTCCTGCACATCTTCAGGCTTGAACGGTTTTGTGAGATAAGCGTCAGCGCCGATCAGAAGCCCGCGCTTCTTGTCCTCCTCGCTTTTCTCTGTGCTGATTATGATCAGCGGGATAGACTGGAAGCGAGGGTCTTTCCTGACGAAATTAATGAGTTCAAGCCCGTTAATGTCCGGCATGTTTATATCAGTGATTATCAGGTCGAAATTCTGCGTGGGCAGGAGTTTCAGGGCTTCAAAACCGTTTGAAGCCTCCACCGTGTCCATGTCTTCGATTTCCTCGGCCGCAGCGCGAATCATGGAGCGCGTCATGGATGAGTCCTCAACGATCAGTACTAAACTGCCCATCCCGGATCTCCCACAATACAGCGGGTAGGTAAATATATTTTTAAGGGTATCTTCTCCCCTGCCATCTTAGCCAGTATATCAAAAAAAATAACGTATTGTCAATAGGTTACAAAACATAAAAGTCCTTCCAAGGAGATAATCAATTAACAGCCCGTATGTGTTTAGAGGACAGCGGGTGAATCAATCTATTGACAGCCTTATGGCATGTGCCGTATAGTATTTTTCATGCTTGGAGGATACATACCAACTGAATACCTGCCGATCCTGATTTTCATGATTGTTGCAACTGCATTCGGACTCGGCTCCCTGATGATGGGCATAATTTTCAGGCCCCATCGCCCGTATGCGGAAAAGCTCATCCCATACGAATCCGGCAACATCCCCGTTGGTGAGACGCGCTCCAGGTTCCACATCCACTTCTATATCATCGCAATGATGTTTCTTGTCTTTGATGTTGAGGCGGTTTTTCTGTACCCATGGGCCGTGGTCTTTGACCAGATCGGCATGTACGCGTTCATTGAGATGATGCTGTTTATCCTGATACTTACTGTAGGATATGTCTACGCCTGGAAAAAAGACGCTTTCAAATGGGACTAAAGTCCATCTCCTGGAGGGATTTGCTACATGATATCCGGCACTGAGGCCTTGGTGGAAGTCGAAAAGGACGTAAAAGTGATCCCAGGTGGTAACGCGTTTATCACCAAGCTGGGAAAGCTTGTTGATTTCGGCGTGAACTGGTCGAGGCTCTCGTCCATATGGCCCATGACATTTGGCCTTGCCTGTTGCGGCATCGAGATGATGGCCGCGGGTTCTTCCCACTATGACCTCGACCGCTTTGGCATCATATTCCGCGCCTCTCCCCGCCAGTCCGACTGCCTGATAATCGCAGGCACCGTGACCAAGAAAATGGCTCCTATCGTAAGGCGCGTCTACGACCAGATGCCCGAGCCCAGGTACGTCATTGCCATGGGCAGCTGTGCCTGCTCCGGCAACATATACAACTCCTACAGCACGGTGCAGGGAGCGGACATGTTCCTGCCCGTGGACGTATACGTGCCCGGGTGCCCCCCGAGGCCGGAGGCCCTTATGCAGGGTCTGATAAAACTTCAGGACAAGATCCGCAAAGAGGAGATGAGATGGAGCCGCTTCAAGTAGTCGAGTTCCTCAGAGAAGAGTTTACCGAAGACATCCTCGCTCAAGAGGAGTTCCGCGGCCAGATGACCCTATATGTAAAGAAGGAAAGGGTCGTTGACATCTGCCGCTACCTCCACGACGAGCAATCAATGGCATTTAAGTACCTCAGGGACCTCACGGCTGTGGACTGGATGGAAAAGAAGGACGCTCGCTTCGAGGTCGTGTACCATCTTTATTCCATCAAGTTCAAGGAGATGATAAGGTTAAAGGCCGCGGTTAGTGAGAGCGACTGCTCCATAAGCAGCGTCACCTCCATATGGCGCGGCGCCGATTGGCACGAGCGCGAGTGCTACGACCTCTTTGGCATCACTTTCAAGGGCCACCCCGACCACAGGCGCATCCTCATGCCGGATGACTGGGAAGGCCACCCCCTGAGAAAAGACTACCCTGTCAAGGGACCGGGGCCGGACAACGAATGGCCTGGCTTCCAGCAGGTGCTTGACGATGCAGAACGCCTCAAGGAGCACGAATGGGAAAGATAACAGAATACACTGCCAAGCCTGACACGGACAGGACGGACATGGTCCTCAACATGGGCCCGCAGCACCCTGCCACCCACGGCGTGCTCAGGCTCGAGCTTGAACTCGACGGCGAGATAGTCAGGAAGTGCACGCCGCACATAGGCTACCTGCACCGCGGCACCGAGAAGCTTGCCGAGGACAGGACATATATTTCCGCGTTGCCCCTTACCGACCGCCTGGATTACATAGCCTCCATGAACAACAACATCGGCTACTGCGTGGCGGTTGAGAAGCTCTTTGGCATCGAGGCCCCTGAGCGCGCCAAATATATAAGGACCATGTGCGCAGAGCTCGGCAGGATAGCAAGCCACCTGCTCTGGCTAGCCACACACGCCCTTGACTTAGGCGCAATGACAGTCTTCCTCTATGCCTTCCGCGAGCGCGAGATGATACTTGAGATGTTCGAGGAACTCACCGGGGCCAGGCTCACCGTGAGCTACCCGCGCATTGGTGGTGTCAGGAACGATGTAAGCCAGAAGTTCATCGACAGGGCATACGCCTTTGCCGACGAGTTTCCCTACCACATAGAAGAGTACGAGACCCTCATCGACCAGAACCGCATATGGCTGAAGAGGACAAAGGGCATAGGCATTATTACTCCAGAGGAAGCCGTGAACTGGGGCCTTACCGGCCCAATGCTCCGCGGCTCCGGGGTCTCCTATGACGTACGCAAGCACGAGCCCTACGACGCGTACAAGCTGGTGGAGTTTGAGGTCCCTGTTGGCGTGGAAGGCGATGTCTATGACAGGTACCGTTGCAGAATGGAAGAACTCAGGCAGTCGGCCCTGATAATAAAACAGTGCGTGGAGCAGCTTCCCAGGGGAGCCATCCTTGACCCCAACGCTCCGAAGTTCACCCTTCCCCCCAAAGAAAGGGTCATGACGGACATGGAGAGCCTTATACACCAGTTCGTCCTGATCACCAAGGGCCCAATGACCGCCCAGGAGGGAGAAGTTTACGTAGCCACCGAATTGCCCAAGGGCGAGTTTGGCTACTATTTCGTCAGCGACGGCTCAGGCAAGCCGTACCGGATGCGCCTCCGCGCCCCCTCGTTCGTACATGCCTCCGTGCTTCCGCTTATGTGCGAGGGAGGACTCATCGCTGACGTCATTGCCAATATAGGAACACTCGACATCGTCCTTGGTGAATGCGACAGGTAGCTTAATATGCTTCCAGCGGAAGCTGTTGCCGAGATCAGAGAGGCTCTGAAGAAGTACCCTGACTCGCGTTCCGCCCTGCTGCCATCACTCTATATCGCCCAGAAGCATGTGGGGCACCTTCCCCTGGACACCCTGTACGATGTGTCGAAGCTCCTGCACCTGCCTGACGCACACGTGCGGGGGGTGGCCTCCTTCCATGTAATGTTCAGGGACAAACCGGTTGGCAGGCATCTGATACAGCTTTGCACGAATGTCGCCTGCATGACCCCCGAGACCTCAGCCCTCTTAGCACTTTTAAATGAGAGGTTTGGACTTAAACCCTACTCTACGACGCCTGATAACCGATTCACCCTGATAGAGGCCGAGTGCATCGGGCAGTGCGAGAAATCTCCCGCCATGCTCGTGAACTCCGATGTCCACACCCGCCTCACCCCGGAGAGCCTCATGGAGATACTGGCCCGATATGAATAATATGAATAATATGAATGATATGGCGATGACACAGCTATGTTAGACCGGATGATAATAGACCCTGACCGCTGCATCGAGGATATAGACTCCTACGAGGCTTGCGGTGGGTTTGCTGCCCTTAAAATGGCTGTGGACAAAGGCGAGCAGTTCGTGCTTGATGAGCTGAACAAGAGCGGGCTCAGGGGCAGGGGCGGTGCCGGGTTCCCCACTGGCAGGAAATGGGCGGCTGTTGCAGAGGAAACTGCGACGCCAAAATATCTCCTGTGCAACGCGGACGAGGGAGAGCCCGGCACGTTCAAGGACAGGTTCCTCATGGAGAAGAACCCCTTCCTGCTTATCGAGGGGATGGCCCTTGCGGCCTTTACAGTAAAAGCCGTGGCCGGGTACATATATCTGAGGGGCGAGTACCCTGCCCTCTTCCACCTCCTTGAGGACGTCATAGCCCAGTCCCGCAAAAAGGGTTACATAGGACCTGATTTCATGGGTACTGGCGCTGATTTTGAGTTATTCGTGCACCGTGGCGCGGGCGCATATATATGCGGTGAGGAATCAGCCATGATCGAGAGCCTTGAGGGCAAGCGCGGACAGCCTCGCCCCCGCCCGCCCTACACGGTCAATTACGGGTACCTTGGCAAGCCCACAATTGCCAATAACGTGGAGACCTATGCAAACGTGCCGATACTGCTGAACATAGGGGCAGAGGCGTACTCGAATATAGGCACGCCCGGCTCCCCCGGGCCAAAGCTTTTCTCTGTAAGCGGCAACCTCGAGCGCCCTGGTGTATACGAACTTCCCATGGGGGTGCCGCTCTCAGAGATAATCTATGAGCACTGCGGGGGCATGAAGAGCGGCAAGGTACTAAAGGCGGTCATACCCGGAGGCGTGTCCACTTCTGTGCTCACCTCTGATGCACTTGGTTGCAAAATGGACCTTACAACAAAGTGTGAGGGGTCCATGGGTATTATCGGCTCCGGGGCGATCATAGTATTTGACGAGGACACCTGCATGGTGCGCGTGGCCTATCGTATTGCCAAATTCTTCTCACACGAGTCCTGCGGAAAATGCACCCCGTGTCGAGAGGGCACGGACTGGATAAGGGCCATCCTCCTGCGCATAGAGCAGGGCCTTGGCATTGAAGATGACTTAAGGGTGCTCAGAGAGGTCTGCGACAATATTGCCGGAAATTCCTTCTGCGCACTTGGGGACAGCGCCGCCCTCTCGGCCACGAGCTTCCTTGATAGCTTCAAGGATGAGTTTCTGAGGCATATCAGTGATAAGGGCTGTCCCTTTGAGGGCTCAGTATGAACAATATGAATGATGCGAGCAAAATGATAACCCTGACAATTAACGGCAAAAAGATAGAGGTTCACGGCCCGATCAAGATCCTTGAGGCTGCCGAGCTGAATCGCATACATATCCCCACCATGTGCTACTACCCCAAGATCGAGAGCTTTGGCGGGTGCAGGATGTGCCTTGTCCGCGTTGAGGGCATGCTCCGCCTCCAGGCCTCTTGCTCGCTAAACGCCGAGGACGGCATGGTAATTGAGACCGAGACCCCGGAGATAGATATTGTCAGAAAGGCCATGCTGGAGTTCATGCTCATCAACCATCCCCTTGACTGCCCATCGTGTGACAAGGCCGGGGAGTGCGACCTCCAGGACTTCTCCGTACTCTATGGGGCAGCCGAAGGAAGGTTCCTTGAGCGCAAACGCACAGACCCGGAAAGCACAAAAGACCCTCTCATTGTCAGGAACATGGAGCGCTGTATTATGTGCACCAAATGCACGCGGGTATGTGCCGAGCTCCAGGGCGCGTCTGCCATCAACGTGATAGGCCGCGGCAAGCACACGTCCATAGAGCCCTTCTCCGGGGAGAAGTTCGACTGCGAATACTGCGGGGCATGCATAATATCCTGTCCCGTGGGCTCTCTTATGTCAAAGCTCCACAGGCACCACTACCGGCCATGGGATACGGAGGAGCAGTTCGATTCCACCTGCACCTACTGCGGGGTGGGCTGCGGTGTCCACCTGCAGATGAGGGAGGCCGGCGCTCTCCAGCGCCTGATACCTGCTGAGAGCGATGTGAACCAGGGCCTGCTCTGCGCAAGGGGATTTTTCGGGTATGAGTATATCGCCAGCCCCCACCGCCTGAGTACACCGCTTATAAGAAAAGAGGGAAAGCTTGTTCCTGCTTCCTGGGAGGAAGCGCTTGAGTACGTTGCAAGACGCCTTAAGGAGATCAGGGACGCTTCAGGCGGAAGAGCGCTGGCCGCCCTTGCCTCTCCCAAATGCTCGATAGAGGACAATTACCTCCTTCAGAAACTGATGCGTGCCGGGCTTGGCTCTAACAACATCGATTCCTCCGCAAGGATGGGCATGGCCGGGCTCAGGAGGATAGTGGGAGGGCTTCTGGGCCATGGGCGTACAGTCTCATACGTCAGTGACATGGCTCAAAGCGAGTCCGTGCTCTGTGTGTGCTCCGACCCCGTGGCAGAGGCTCCGGTGCTTGGCGTGCGCGTCAGAAATGCCTATGATGCCGGAGCACAGGTCATCACGCTTGGGCATGCCCCCGGGCTCAGGCACCACCGCTCAATATCCATGCAGCCGCGCCCCAGTGAGCAGTGGCATGTGCTTGGCGCGCTCCTCTCAGCGGTGCTTGAGATCAAAAAACCTCCATTTAATAAAGATAAGAACAACAAGATGGAAGAAATACTCAACTCCCTTGCCCTGCCCTCTCCATCGGATATTGGCGGGGCAATATCCGAGACAGAAATAAGAAGCGCTGCCGAGGCCCTGGCAGGTGCGGGTAAGGTCTCCCTTGTTGCTGGGAGGGAGCTTGCGTGCAGCCATGCGGGGCCATGGAGCATTATAGTTTTTGCAGCCCTTGCCTATGTCCTTGATGCCAGCATATACCTGATAAGCGAGGGCGCAAATGAGAACGGGCTCCTGGACATGGGATGCGAGCCCGACATGCTCCCTGGCCCTGCACCTCTCTCAGATGCCAGGCAATGCGAGATGATCGAGGGCCTCTGGGGGGTCAGTGTGCCCAGAGAAAAGGGCCTGAGCCTGATGGAGATATTCGAGGCTGCGGCGTCGGGCGAGGTAAAAGGGCTTTACGTAATGGGCTCAAACCCTGCTGGCAGCCTGCCTGACAGCGGGTTTGTGACGGACGCGCTTGCCAAACTCGACCTTCTGGTCGTACAGGACATTTTCATGAGCGATACCGCCCGCCTGGCCCATGTTGTTCTGCCAGTGCTCACGTGGGCAGAGCGCAAAGGCATGTACGTGAACATGGAGCGCCGCATGCTCGCCGTTGACAGGGGTGTGAGCGCGGAGGGCAAAGAGGACTGGCGCATACTGTCAGAGCTCATTGAGGCATTTGGGATCGAGGCCGGATACAAGAGGTCGGACGATGTGTTTGCAGAGATCATGAAGATATCGCCTTACTACTGCAAGCTCTACGACTCCAACATTCGCGGCCAGAGATGCAAGTGGCCTGAGGATGCTGATGACCCAAGGGATAAGATGCTTGATCTTGATATAGAGGCGTTGAAAGCTTTTCTTCAGATGCCTGAGGCAAATGACCGTGCAGGGCTGGAATTTGCCCTTGAAAAACCACTTTTCCTGGCAGGAGAGACAGCCCGTCATTCGGATGCGCTTTTAGAGATTTCACCTGAGCCCGTGGCAAAAATGCATACCTCTTTGGCTGATAGTTATAATATCAGGCAGGATGATACTCTGGAGTTCTTTTCTGAGCGCGGAGAGCTTGAAATCAAGGCTGTTATTTCCCCTTATCTGCCTGATAATACAGTATATTTCACTAATAGCCAAGAAAGTGCTGGAATTCTGAAACATTTCAGGTATAATAGAATGCCGTTCACGAATACGCCTTGTATGTACGCTCAAAATTTATGTTTAAAAAGAGGTGATTAGGGTAAATGACATCCGTGCTTGAGACATTTATTTCTCCGGGTTCATTTGACATTTCTCTTCTGATCGTCATCACGCTGGTGAAGATCGTTCTGGTTGTCTCTGTTGTCATGCTCGCGGTTGCCCTTGCCCCGTATTTCGAGCGCAAGGTCATCGGGCACATGCAGGTCAGGATGGGGCCCATGCGCGTTGGACCTCATGGGATACTCCAACCAATAGCAGATGGGTTAAAACTCTTTTTCAAGGAAGACATTATCCCATCCGAATCGGACAAGGCCATCTTCTTCTTAGCCCCGGTCGTATCCATGTTCGGAGCAATGACATCGCTTGCAGTTGTTCCCTGGTGGAAGTCCTTTGCAGTGGCTGACATAAACATCGGCATCCTCTTTCTCTTTGCCATGTCCTCCATTGGCGCTTACGGGATCATCATTGCCGGATGGGCGTCGAACTCCAAGTTCGCCTTCCTTGGCGGCCTTCGCGCCTCGGCGCAGATCATAAGCTACGAGGTTGCAATGGGCATGAGCCTTGTGGGCGTGATGATCCTTTCGGGCTCATTGAACCTCACCGAAGTGGCTGCGGCCCAATCAGGCGGAGGAGGAATACTGTTCTTCAGGAACTGGTACATATTCCCGCAGATAATAGGCGCGGCAGTTTTCTTCATCTCAATACTGGCCGAGACCAACCGCACGCCCTTTGACATGCCGGAGGCTGAGAGCGAGCTGGTCGCCGGCTACTTCACCGAGTACAGCGGTTTCAGGTTCTCTCTCTTCTTTGTGGGCGAGTACATCGCAATGTTCGTCATGAGCGCCATCTTCGTTATCTGCTTCCTGGGCGGATGGAGCGGCCCCGGCCCTGACATCATGCCGCTTCAGTTATTGTGGTTTGTGGGCAAACTGTTCTTTATAATGTTCCTGTTCTTCTGGATCAGGGCAACGGTGCCCAGGTACAGGTATGACCAGCTGATGAGCATCGGGTGGAAGCTCCTTATCCCGCTTGCGCTTCTTAATATAGTAATTACTTCAACACTAAAGATCTTATAACGGCATATACGATGACACTCAAGAAAATACTCAAGACCGTGTTTTTATGGGAGATCCTCCAGGGCCTCAGGCTGACCCTGAGCAACCTCCCCCCCTGGAAGGCGGTCACCCGCCAGTACCCTGAGGAGCCGCGTTATTCCGACCCCGGCTTCAGGGGCCTGCACGCACTTGTAAGGGACCCCGAAACAGGCAGGGAGAAATGCATTGCCTGCGGCCTCTGCGCCGCTGTCTGCCCGTCAAGGTGCATCACTATACACACGGGCGAGGACGACAAGGGCGAAAAAATTGCCGAGGAGTACGAGGTGGACGTCCTGCGCTGCATCTTCTGCGCTTTATGCGTAGAGGCGTGTCCCGTGGGCGCTGTTGTCCTCTCGGAGCATTATGAGTATTCCGAATATACACGCGAGGATTTCTATTACAACAAGGAGCGCCTGCTCGGCAACTGGGACAAGTACTTCCCCGGTGAAAAAGGCCAGTGGTACCTCGACAACATCTGGAATCACCCCAATGCAGATGACTACAAAGCCCATGACGACCAGGCCGTCTTCCGTGGAGCGCCAAAGGAGGAGACGCCCTGATGCTACCCAAGTTCTTTTTCTTCTACCATGCGCTGGTCATTGTCAGCCTGTCCCTTGTGACAGTGTCCCGCCGCAATCCCGTGCACGCGGTCCTGTTCATGCTCGTTATATTTTTCCATATCGCAAGCATGTACCTTTTCCTTAACGCAGAGTTCATCGCAGCCATACAGATCATCGTTTACGCTGGCGCAATACTCGTGCTGTTCCTGTTCGTGGTGTTCCTTTTAAACCTGCGCGCAGAAGAGCACGTGGAGAAATACTCCAGGAGCAGTGCTGCGGGTGCAGTGCTTGCCCTGTCTTTGTTTGCCGTGCTTGCCATCACATTGCGCGAGTTCGTGCTGGGCCCGCACGGGACATACTCTATAGAGAAGATCAAGGAGCTGACCCATACGAAGGCTGTTGGCGAGGTGCTTTACACACAGTATCTCTTCCCCTTCGAGGTCGCCTCCGTAATCCTTCTGGTCGCTATCGTAGGCGCTATAACGCTTGCGAAGAAGCATAATAAATCGTGAGGTAGAAATGGTCCCTCTTTACTGGTATATGTTGCTCTCGGCAGCTGTTTTCTGCATAGGCGTGTACGGCTTTCTCGCAAGGAGGAACGTGATAATCATGTTCATCTCCATTGAACTCATGCTTAATGCCGTGAACATAAACCTCGTGGCGATAAGCCATTACATGGAGGACCTTACAGGCCAGATACTCTCGTTCTTCGTAATAACCGTTGCCGCTGCCGAGGCGGCCATAGGGCTGGCTATAATCATCGCCCTGTTCAGGAACAAGGAGACGGTGCATGTTGACGAGATGAAGGAGATGCAGGGATGAGCGCATACCTTCTGATCCCGTTCCTTCCGCTCTTTGCGTTCTTCGTAAACATTCTCTTAGGAAAATATTACATCAAGGGCCAGGCACACTGGATAGCTGTCCCCGCCGTGACGGTATCGTGCCTCATATCCTGGGTCATCGCGCTTCGGATGTTCATGTCGCACGACCCTCAGATCATAAACGAGGACCTTTATACATGGATCAGTTCCGGGGGTTTTAGGGCCTCTGTTGGCTTCCTCATAGACCAGTTGACCGCAGTAATGCTTATCGTCGTGACAACTGTCAGCATGCTGGTGCATATATACTCTATTGGCTACATGAAAGGGGAACAGGGATACTACAGGTTCTTCGCGTTCCTGAGCCTGTTCACCTTCTCCATGCTCATGCTCGTCATGGCCAACAATATCCTTCAGCTCTATTTCGGCTGGGAGGCGGTGGGCCTTTGCTCATACTTCCTCATCGGTTACTATTACGAGAAGAAATCAGCCTCTGACGCGGGCAAGAAGGCCTTTATAGTAAACCGCTTCGGGGACTTTGGCTTCGGCCTTGGCATAATCATGATATTCCTGACCCTCGGCACAATCCATTACTCCGAGGTCTTCAGCACGGTAGGGACGCTGGTTGGGCAGGGGATAGTCGTATTAGGGTTCCAGATGGACGTCATCACGCTTATCGCCCTGCTCCTGTTCTCTGGCGCTGTGGGCAAGTCCGCACAGCTTCCGCTCCATGTCTGGCTCCCTGACGCTATGGAAGGCCCCACACCCGTGAGCGCCCTGATACACGCCGCGACAATGGTCACGGCAGGCGTGTTCATGGTTGCCCGCTTCGCGCCCATATTCAACCTCTCGCCCGTGGCCATGGCAGTGGTGGCTATTACCGGTGCCTTTACCGCCATATTTGCTGGTTCAATTGCATTGGTCCAGCGCGATATAAAACGGATAATCGCCTACTCCACATGCAGCCAGCTCGGGTACATGTTCCTGGCCCTGGGCGTGGGCGCATATGGGGCAGGCATATTCCACCTCTACACGCACGCTTTCTTTAAAGCCCTTCTGTTCCTGGGCGCCGGGAGCGTCATGCACGCAATGGGTGGAGAGCTGGACATATTCAAGATGGGCGGGCTCAGAAAGAAGCTGCCCTACACATACTGGACCTTCCTTATCGCCACCTTGAGCATCGCGGGTTTCCCGCTCATGGCGGGCTTTATAAGCAAGGACGAGATACTGTTTCTGGCCTTTGCCTCCGGCACGACTGTCGGCAAGTTAGTATGGGTCGTGGGTGTCATAACCGCAGTACTGACCGCCTTCTATTCCTTCAGGGTCTTTTACCTCACGTTCCACGGCGAGTTCCGCTCTGATATAGACGAGATGAAAAAGCACGCTGTAGAGCACGGCCACGACCCTCACCACCTTCTTAAGGAAGCGCCCTGGACCATGCGAATACCCCTGCTGGTGCTTGCCTTTGGAGCCATAGCCGCCGGCTGGATAGGAATACCCGCGGCCCTTGGCGGGCTTAACCACTTTGCGGAATTCATGGAGCCCGTAGTTGGACACCCGCAAGTGCAAGCAGGCCATGCCACTGAATACGTGCTCATGGCCTTGGCTATCGCTATATTTATAGGCGGCCTCCTTTTTGCCCGCCATATGTACATTACGAACACAGACCTTGCGGGCAAGATGGCAAAGAAATTCTCTTTCCCACACCACGTGCTCTGGAACAAGTACTTCATAGACGAGCTTTATGACATGACAATAGTACGCCCCTCCATGTGGGTGGCAAAGAGCTTCATAGTAGGTTTTAGCGACGGCAAGATAATAGAGGGCCTGGTAAACGGCGTGCCCAGGGCTATTGGGAATATTAGCGGATTCATACGCCATGTCCAATCCGGCCTTGTACACCGTTACGCCTCGGTCATGGGGTTTGCATTCCTGGCCCTTGTGGCGCTGGCCTTCATCTGGAGATAAAGCAGAGGAGAATGTTTTAGTATGACTGAACTTGGAACGAACGTGCTTGGCTATCCCATATTGAGCCTGGTTATATTTATTCCCGTTGTCGGGGCCATTGGGCTACTGTTCATAGACAGGAACAACACATTCCTGATAAAACTCATGGCCCTTATCATCAGCATAGTAACGTTCATTGTCTCATTGCCCCTTTTCTTCCGCTTTGACATGAACTCTTACGGCATGCAGTTCGTCGAGAACCGTGCGTGGATACCCGCGTGGAACATTAACTACGCCCTTGGGCTTGATGGCATCAGCGTGCTCTTTGTGCTGCTCTCCACGCTGATCACAATTCTTTGCGTGCTTATATCATGGGACTCCATTACCGAAAAACTCAAAGAGTTCTACATGTCCGTACTCATGGTGGAAGCCGCCATGATAGGGGTCTTCTGCTCACTGGACTTCTTCCTCTTCTACATATTCTGGGAAGCGATGCTCATCCCCATGTTCCTGATAATCGGTGTCTGGGGAGGCCCCAACAGGGTTTACGCGTCCATAAAGTTCTTCCTGTTCACGCTTGTGGGGAGCCTCCTGATGCTTGTGGGCATCGTCGTGCTCTATACGTATTCAGGCGGATCGTTCTCCATACTCGAACTTGACGCCATTACCTATCCCTACAACATGCAGCTCTGGCTGTTCTGGGCGTTCTTTGCCTCCTTTGCCGTGAAGGTGCCGATGTTCCCGTTCCACACATGGCTCCCCGACGCCCATAGCGAAGCCCCCACCGCAGGCAGCGTCCTGCTTGCGGCAGTGCTGATAAAGATGGGCGCATACGGCTTCCTGAGGTTCTCCATCCCGCTGTTCCCTGACGCTGCCGTGGCCATGACCCCTATAATGCTTACGCTTTCAGTTATCGCGATAATCTATGGCGGCATAGTGTGTCTTGCCCAGACAGACCTGAAGCGCCTGATCGCCTACAGTTCCGTAAGCCACATGGGATTTGTAACGCTTGGCATATTCGCCCTGAACACTCAGGGGCTTGAAGGCAGCATACTTCAGATGATAAACCATGGCATTATCACAGGCGCCCTCTTCCTTTCGGTGGGAGCTATCTATGAGCGCACCCACTCCAGAAATATCAGCGATTACGGCGGGCTTGCCACGGTGACGCCCGTTTTCGCGGCCTTCTTCATGATATTCACCCTGGCCTCCATAGGCCTGCCCAGCACGAACGGTTTTGTTGGAGAGTTCCTCATTATTCTGGGCGGGTTCACTGCCAACAAGCTGATAGGAGTGCTGGCCGCCACCGGTGTGATCATCGGCGCTGCCTACATGCTCTGGCTGTACCAGCGCGTGTTCTTCATGGAGCTGGGCCCAAAGGCCGCGGGCCTCACTGATTTCAACGCCCGGGAGATAATCACGCTGCTGCCAATGGTGGTGCTCATATTCTGGATCGGCCTTTACCCCAATGCCTTGCTCGACTTCATGCGCGTTTCCGTTCAGCACTTGATCGAACAGGTGGACATCGCAAAAGCCACCGCCCTTGCCGCCTCGATGAAGTAAGGCAGCCTGCTGCCCCATTCATCATAGTCTGCCATGGAAGCATGCAGCCCAAAAAAGGTTTGCATTCCAGGCGCACTAGCCTTAAAATACATGAATAGTATTTATCGAAATTGCAACTGAATCCTGAGATGGAGGAAACATGATACTCAACAGAACTATAAAAACAGCCATGGTAAGCTCAATATGCCTTGTGGCAGTTTTTCTTGCAGTGCTGCTGCCGGTCCTTGCCGGACAGGTTTTTGCTGAAAGTGCTGATGAGCTGTTTAAAAAAGGCGATGCCCTGCTTGATGCCGGAAAGCTCAGCGAGGCGCAGAAGGTCCTTAGAGAGGCCATCTCCATTGATAGCGACCACTATGATTCATACGTAACTCTCGGCATAGTGTATGCTGAACAGGACATGCTCCAGAAAGCGCTGGAGGCCTTTACCCGCGCTGTAGAGCTGAAGCCCCTGGAGACGCCACCCCTTCTGAACCGCGGCGAGGTAAGCATTATGCTTGACGACTATGATTCAGCTTGCAAGGATTTCCTGGCTGCCTGCAACCTTGGGCTATGCAAGCGTATGGACATCGCCGTATTCAAGAACAGGTGTGAGCCAAACAATTAAGGTATAAAGTATAAGATAACGCTATGACCATGGAGGCTTGGAACTGGCATGGAACTGAACATTGACGCCCTTCGCGGGATAAAGCTTTTCCAGACACTGAATGACAATGATCTTGCAGAGATACTGCCACTTGTCAAAACAGAGTCTTTCCCCAGGAAATCAGGCATATTCTCCGAAGGCGATCCGCCGGACTGGTTTTTTATAATGCTTGAGGGCAAGGTGAAGATCACCAAGATAAGCCATGACGGCAAGGAGATCATCCTGGAGATCATCAAGGACAACGAGCCATTTGGGGCAATAGCGGTTCTTAACGGCTTCCCCTACCCTGCAAACGCGGCTGCAATGGAGGACTCCGTGGTCCTCAAGATAACGCGCACCGATCTTATGAGGGTGCTTGACCGGTTCCCCGGGCTCATGTCGGCGATGATGCAGGACCTTGGCTCAAGGATAAAGGACTCCCACGAGGCCATGAAGAACATTGCACTTGAAAAAGTCGGCTCAAGGATCGCCGCCCTCCTGCTGAAGCTTTCCCAGCAGATGGGAGAGGATACGCCTGATGGCAGGAGCATAACGATCAAGCTTACAAAGCAGGACATCGCGGAGATGGTGGGCACAACGGTGGAGACTTCCATAAGGACCATGAGCCGCTTCAAGAAGATGGGCCTGGTAGTTGAGAAGGACGGGAGGATCATAATTCCCGACCCTTCCGCCCTTGAATCATTCTAAATAGACGATCTTCGGGGCTGAGGCGAGGCATCTACTTTGTTGCGGCACGCTCGCGGTATATTCATACAGCTTAACTTTCATAAGGCCGCGCCTAGTATCTACCTCACCTCAACCCCGAATCTCTACGTCAGACAAGCGAACATTCCTTTTTAAAAACAAAAAACAACAGACAATACTTTTAAAAATGGTAAGGCAACGAACTTTAACAGCAATCACCACTCTCCACCTGTAGCCACGGTTTCTGATTTGATGCAGATTCTAGGCGCGCGAGTCGTCGCGACCTACTGCGAATGTCGCGCAACAACGAAGATGCATTAAATCAGGAAGCTTGGGGTTCTTCGTCCTTCTTAAACAGTGTGGTCCCCATGTTATAGAAGAATATCAGAGATGACAACACCTGGAGAGCGCCGGCAATGCCAAGCAATACTGGCATGGCTGTGTTAGACGGGTTGTTGCTGTACAATGGCTGGAACACTATCATGCCTATGAGGCCGACATTTGCCACCCAGAACTGGATCTCGCACAGGAGGGGGCTTTTTATCAGTCTTCCGGCGAACCTTGGAAGAATGTGGTAACCCACTCCGTATATCATCATTGTGACCCAGCCGATGAGCATGAGGTGCGAGTGAGGGAACCTCAGAAATACCGTTGTATCTGGCATCACAAGCATCAGCACTCCAAGTATTGATGCTGCGCTCAGGTAGAAGAGGCTTGAGCCGATGAAATTCTTCACATATCTATCCATGTTTTCCTCCTCAGTATTTGTTGACTATATTCTAGGGGATAATGGCATATTTATCCATGACTCAAGTCATATGATTCCGGTCATAGCGCACAAGGGCCGGGCCGGGTTATCATAAGGACAAGAAAAGGGAAAAGGAGGGACAACATGGCTACTATCAGCAAGCAGATAACAAAGGATTCGATAATCGGGGATGTGATAAAGATGAGTCCCGGGGCCAAGGAAGTTATCGAGAAGCACTTCGGAAACGGCTGCTTCACCTGTCCGGGCATCAATGTGGAAACCATCACCTTTGGCTCCATGATGCATAACCTCGACCCTGAGGTTATCGTCAAGGAGATCAACGCACTGGAGGAGGAATAACACAATGGAACTCAAATGCTATGTATGCGGGGCCGAGGGGAAGGACAACGTCTATCTCAACTGTGTACACGAGGGCGAGGAAAAAAAGGTCTGCGTAAGATGCCTTCCGACGCTCATCCACGGCCAGCACTAGCCAAAAGATAGATAAGCACTATCAGAAAAACTGTAAAGGGGTGTCCTTAAAGGGCACTCCTTTTTAGTTTGCTTCTATTTTCTCCAGGATGGCCATTGCCTCCAGATGGTAGGTCTGCGGGAACATGTCTATCATGCGCACGCTCCTGATGCTGTAGTAATCCTCCAGCCTCTTGATATCGCGGGCCAGTGTGGAGGGGTTGCAGGAGACATAGGCCATGAGGGGCGGCGCAAGCTTTATTATCCGCTTTATCGCCTCTTTTGAGAGCCCGGCTCGCGGCGGGTCGATCAGCACTATGTCAAATGGCCCCTCATACCGTGCGCTCTCAGCCGTGCCTTTGGCAAACCTGTAATTCGGGACCCTGTTTGCAGAGCGGTTCCTTTTGGCATCAGCTATGGAATTAGGCGACTCCTCGACCGCGATGGTCTCGCTTGCGCGCACGGCCAGCTGGAGCGAGAGGTTCCCTCCGCCGGAGTAGAGGTCAAGTATCCTCTTGTCCTCTGTCGGGCCTATCTCCTCCACCAGGCAAGCGACAAGCTCTCTGTTGAGTTGCCAGTTGCTCTGCATGAAGCCCCATGGCGAGACAGTATATCGAAGCCCGTTGAGATCCATGGTGATATAAGGGGCGCCTGTGCCCTTATAGCTCCCGTCCTCGAAGGCCACACCCGTAAAACCCTGCTCAAGCAGGCGGTCAGCGATGGCCTGAGGGTGAGCGGAACCCTTCAGAAGGGCTATCAAGTTGTCACCCACTGTCAGATGGAACTCCCGCACGTCGCCTGTATCGGTTTTTTTAAGAATGCCAAGAGCGTTGTTGAGCCCATCGGCAAGCAAAGGGCAGGAGTCTATCTCCACAACATCCACCGTGCCCTCGCGAAAGAACCCGATTGCGCCCTCTTTTGAGACTTTAAGCTGTGCTCGATGCCTGTAGCCAAAGGGCTCTCCGTATATGCTTTGAGAAAGCTCAGGCTCAACCCCGCCAATTCTGCGCAGGCAGTCCAATAGCACATGCTCCTTCATCTCCACCTGTTTCTTATAATCGATGAACTGGAGCTGGCACCCGCCGCAATCGCCGAAGTACTGGCAGGCGGGCTCTGTGCGGGCCTCTGAGGGTTCTATGATATCTGTAACGGAAACTACTGAATAATCACGTTTTTTCTCTTCAACAGCCACCTCCACGACTTCGCCGGGAATAGCGCCTCGGATAAATATGATGCCATCTGCCCTGGATAGAACGTAGCCGCCGTAAATAGCGTCACCAGCCCTGAGCACTGTCATTTCTTGCTCAGCAACTTGGATATCATTTCTTTCATCTCGGACAAGTCAGCGCTCTTGACGAGATATGCCTCGCTAGCCCAGACAGCGAAATCATCGCGATAATCATAGGCAGTAGACATTATTATGGGAAGGCGGGGTTTCTTCTCTTTCATCTGTCTAAGGAGGCTTATGCCGTCTATGTCAGGCATTAATATATCAAGGGTCACGAGGTTCGGCTCCTCGCTCTCAAAAAGTTCCATGGCCTCCTGGCCATTTGATGCCGTAATAACCTCGTAGCCATCCTCTTCAAGCTCCAGTTTGTAGAGTTTGAGGATATGTGCATCATCATCAACCACGAGAATCTTCATTCACTTCCTCCTGTAATGGTAAGTATACCCGAAAAATCGCTCCATCTCCAGTGGGTTTGTTCTCGACAGTTATCTTTCCCGCGTTTTCCTCAGCAATTCGCTTTGTTACGGCTAGCCCCAGGCCCGTGCCCGAAGGCCTTGTGGTGAAAAACGGGTCGAATATCCTGCCAATTTCATCCTCCTTGACGCCTGGGCCGGAGTCCTCTATCTCTAAAATAATATTTTTACCATCCATGTATGTCCGCACGGTTATATCGCCACCCTGTGTGGCAATATTTGCGTTTGACAGGATATTAAAGACCACCTCACGGAAACGGTCAGGGTCAATGTTTAAGATCAAATTGCCTTTGTCCAGCTCTGTTATTACGTTATTCCCGGATGAAACTATCTCAGGGCGCATGAGGTCAACCACAGCCACGACAATGTCATTGAGGTCCACGGTCACGCGGTTCTGCCTGACCTCGCGGACAAAACCTAATATTTCTCTCAGTATATGCTCAAGCCTTCCCACCTCATTTGAGATGATACTGGCAAATTCCTTGTGAGGGCCCTCAAGCCCGCTCTCAAGCCTCTTGGCAAACCCTCCCACAGAGACAAGCGGGTTTCTTATCTCATGGGCCACCTTGGCAGCCACCTCACCAAGGGCAGCCATCTTCTCGCTTGAGAGCAGCCTGGACTTCAACTCGTTCATCTCCGTGACCTCCCGCATCACATGCACGGTGCCGATAAAATCCTCATCCCTGTCGAACATGGGCGCGGTGGACGTGATGAACGTACCCTTCAGGTGCTTGTCCTGCACCTCTTCTATATAGGGCTTAAGCTCCTCCACGGTCTTGTGGTGGGGGCAGGACTCTAAAGGTTCCTCGGTGCCATGGAATATCCTGTAACACTTCTCTCCAACGATCTTCTCGCGGGGAAGCCCTATCTTGTCCATTACGGCCTGGTTCACGTTCTTGATCGTATAGTCTTTTTCGGTCAGGAAGACCATGTCAGAGATGGAACTGAAGATGTTCTCAAGCTCTGCCTCCGCCTGCGAGACCTTCTGGAAGAGCCTGGCGTTCTCGATAGCCGAGGCCACCTGGTCTGAGAACCCTATGAGGAACCTGATGTCCTCAACGCTGATGCTCTTCATCGTGAATTTGTTGTCCACCCAGATAACCCCTATCACCTTGTCCCTCGATACAAGGGGGACACCGGCATATGCGACAGTGCCAAGTTTTTCAACAAGCACAGTGTCCACGGGCTGGTCGTCTTTGCCCACGTCGATCACATAGGGTTTTTTCTCTCTTGCCACGCGGGCAAGGACGGTATCGCCGTCAATGGGTATGTCAATATTGCCTTCCATGTTGTCCAGGAAGGACCCGGTCCATTCCCCACCGGTCTCGATGGAGCGCAGGGTCTCCTGCAATGTCATCTTGCTGTGTGACAGGTCCTCCCATATTTTGTATGCCTCTTCGCTGGTGGACGGCCCAACACCCATATAGGCCCTGAGCACTCCCAGTTCCTTCTCTTGCAGGAAAAGTATGGCGCGGTTGAAGCCAAGGCCGTCTCCCATGGTCACTGTAGAGAGGATCATCCTTATAAGTACGTTAAGGTCAAGGGTGCCGCGTGCAGCCGAGCTTATAAGGAACAGGCGCGAGAGTTCCTGGTTTCTGCGTATGAGTTCCTTCTCCACCCTCTTGCGCTCGGTAATGTCCCTTGAGAAGCTGCTCATCCCGATAATCTCACCGGAGGCGTCCTTTATAGGGGACATTGTCAGGCTTACCTCTATAAGGGTTCCGTCCTCTCTGACCCTGAACGTCTCAATATTAAGCACGTCACCCTTGCTGATCTTTTCCCAGTTGTCATGCTCAGCCTCCAGCAGGTCGGTTGGGATATATGGTATTGGTTTTCCTTTGAGGCCCTCGCGGGGAAAGCCATAGATCTTCTCAGCCGAGGGGTTCCAGGATATCACGTTGCCCTCAAGGTCCATGGTGATGATGGCGTCTGCGGAGTTGCTGATCAGGCTCTCTATGTATTCCTTGTTCTGCACGACCTCCCGGTACAGGCCCATTATCTCTTCCTGGTACAGGACGCGGTCCGTGATGTCCTGTATGAAGACGACCGCTTCTGAGACCTCACCGGCCTCGTCAACCGAGGGGTATGAGCTGAGTTCCGCATAGTTAAGGCCGAATGATTGGGTTATGGAGTTTATGCCGCCCTCTTCAAACGTGCCTTTGGCAGCACAGTGAGGGCATATGCCGTCCTCTGAATGGAAGACATCAAGCGCGCTTTTGCCTACTATCTCATCAAGGGGAACCTTGCTCCAGCGTTCCACAAAATTGTTGGCTGACATTATAATGAAATTACGGTCCAGGGTCACGATGCCGCCCTGCACGCTCTCAAAAAGCAGGTCCAGCCGTTTCTCGGATATCTCCTTTTCGAGCATTACCTTTTCGTGTTTTTCCTGGATAAAGGACCTCTCCAGCGCCACTGCGGATATGGAGGCCAGCCCTTCAACAGCCACAAGGTCCTCAGAGGTGAACGTAGCCTCATTGCCCAGTTCATCGTACTTGTCATACACGCCAAGGACGCCGATGATCTTGCCTTCTTTCTCAAGCGGGACCGATATCGCTGTCCTTGATGACAAGCGCGGGTAGTTCAACTCCTCCGAGAGATCTTTGGAGTCCTCCACAAGAAGGGATTTGCCTTCCTTGGCCACCCATCCAGCGATGCCTTTGCCCAAGGGGATCTTTTTCTCCACTGAGGCATGGTCCAGGGGGCCGAAGAACGAGATGACCTTCAAATGGTCTTCCTCGATGATCCTGATAACACAACGCCTGGAGTTTGTCAGCCTGGCGATCCTTGATGCGAGCGATTCCAGGAGTTCTCCCGGGTCATACACAGAGGTGATCGCCCTGCTAAGGTCGTTAATCAGCGTAAGGTGCCGCAGTATGTTCCAGGTCTCGCCCTGGAGGTCGGCATTTCTCAAGGCGGTCCCTATGATGGTGGACAGGAGCGTGAATGTGTCATTGTGCTCCTCGTCAAGGTCGGGAGACCCCCCGAACAATGCCATAAAACCCATCACGAGCCCCTGCTCAGCGGTCATGGGGACCATGAGGAAGTCTGAATCGTACATCCGTTCCAGAAGCTCGTCAGCGCCGTGGCCTTCGTACACACGCACGGGCAAAGGAGAATCCAGAAGGCTCTCCTTGGCAGAGGGCTCAAGCAAGACCATGTCGCCGTGGGCCAGCTCTCCGGTGGAGGAGGCAAGCACCCTCAAGGCAGAAGACCTCTCGGTGATGCGGAGGATCATGCACGCGTCATATCCGAGCTTGCCGGCAATGGAGCGCACCAGTGATTCCATTGCCGGGACGATGTCTTCAAGGCTCTCGGAGAACCTTGATGCCTCTAGTAAAAGCTCTGTCTGGCCTATACGGCTTTCGAGGCCTGTCTTTGAGGACTGAAGGCTCTCGACCATATGGTTGAACCTTTCAGCAATAAGACTGAATTCATAGTCACTTTCCTTTCCGCTGATGCGGTAGAGCAGGTCTCCGCTGGCCACGTGTTCCGTAGCCTCCAGAAGTTTGGAATAAGGCTCTCCCATGGCCCTGCCTACCATCACTATCAGTGCCCCAACAATAAGGACGCATACAAGGACCAGAAAGGATATCAATGTGGTTATCCTGGAACGGTACTTCATGCTTGACTCTATGCTGATGTTGCTGGATTTTATCAACGAAGCATGGAGCGTCTCCACATTGTCGGTGATCGTGTCCGCCAGAGTGTGGATATTTGAGGCACTCTCGGTAAAATCAAGTGTCCCAGGTGCATCGGTTATCGAGGTGAGTATCTTTTTCAGAGCATTCAGGTCTGATGATATGGAATCCAGGACTCTATGGTCTATCCCGCTTGTGCGCAGTTCGTTGGCAGCCTGAAGGGTCTTGTCCAGGGCAGCAAGTGATTCGGCCTTGTACCTTGTCTCACCAGTGGCCACCCATGTCTCAAGCAGAAGGCTGAGCCTGTCCGAGAATTCCTCGATCTCGATATGCTTTACCGAACTGCTAATAGTATCCTGCAAGGTCTCCATCTGTTTGCCCATCCCTAGAAAGACATGGAAAGAACCGATGGCAAGCACAGAGGCGGTGACAAGGAGCGCCAGACACAGCAGGAATATCTTCCTTTTAAAGCTCATGCCTGCACACCGCGTTTTATCTTTTTATATAGCTCAATGTACTTCAAGGCGGAACCAGTCCAGGAAAAATCCTGATCCATGCAACGCAGCATTAGCGCTGACCATGTCTCACTGTCCTGCATGGCGACCATTGCCCGCCTGATACCCCTGGCAAGCGAGGCCGCAGAGTGCCTGTTGAATACAAATCCCGTGCCTGAGGGCTCAGAGAGATCCGTGACCGTGTCTAAAAGGCCGCCTGTGGCATGTACCACCGGAGGGGTCCCATATCTCATGGAGATCATCTGCGCAAGCCCGCATGGCTCATACATGGACGGCATCAGGAACATGTCCGAGCCTGCGTAGATAAGATGTGCAAGGGGTTCGTCAAAATCAAGGCGTACACGAAGGTTCCTGGTATATTCCCTCTCAAGTGCCAGCAGCCTGTCTTCGAGGTCAGCATCCCCCCTGCCAAGCACTACCAGCCTTAAGCCATCTCTAAAAAGTCCTGGAAGGGCCTTGATAAGTATACCCACCCCCTTCTGGTCGGAAAGCCTTCCAACCATCCCTGCCAAGGGTAAAGGCCCCTCATCAAATGACACTTTCTTTAATAGGGCTGAGCGGCATATGGCCTTTCCGCCTGGAGCGGAAGCGCTATATTTTTCCGGAAGGCTGCTGTCAGTTGCAGGGTCCCAGTATTCCTGGTCAATGCCGTTTTGAATGCCTGAGAGCACCAGGCTTCTTTCCCTGAGCACACCGTCAAGGCCGAAACCGAACCTGGGCTGGAGTATCTCCTTTGAGTATTGCTCGCTTACAGTGGTGACAGCGTCAGCGAACATGATGCCTGCTTTAAGGAAATTGACCTTTCCATAGAATTCCATGATGCCTGGCGTGTAGAATTCGTAAGGCAGGCCGGTCACGGTCATGGACGCGGGCGGGAACAGGCCCTGGTATCCAAGGTTATGTATCGTCAGTACGGATGCGGCAGAGGGGAAATCCCACCGGTATGATGTTTTCATGTAGACAGGAGCAAGCGCGCTCTGCCAGTCGTTTGCATGCAGTATGTCAGGGTCGAACCCGACAGCGCGGGAAAGCTCAAGAACGGCTTTAGAGAAGAACACGAACCTCTGGTCATTGTCCTTATACACTCCGGCAGAGGTCGAGTAGAGTTCTTTGCGGTCAAAAAAACCGTCATTGCCAATGAATACGACCTGGACCCCGCTCTTTCTCCTGAGCCCGTGGAATTCAGCGGTCTCCTCAGCACTACCGACCTTGATAGTGGCAGGGGCGGCAACAGGGGTGAGAGAAAAATTCTCTCTGATGCCCCTGTACAGCGGCACAGCGAGCATGACCTCTGCCCCGGCAAGGGAGAGCGCATCGGCAAGGGCGCTGGCAACATCAGCCAACCCTCCTGTCTTTGCATAGGGTGTTGCCTCGGACGCTGCTAAAAGCACCTTCATCCCATGGCCTTTAGAGAGTGACTTCTCTCATGTATCGTGCTGAATCCTCTGGAGACGTCGGGTTTATGTAGAACCCCGAGCCCCACTCAAAACCGGCGATCTTCGTAAGCTTTGGCATGATCTCTATATGCCAGTGGTAATAATCGTTCTCCTCATCGCCAAACGGCGACGTATGGATAACGAAATTATACGCCGGAAATTCAAATATCCTGTCCAGTTGCTTAAGCACTGTCTGGAAGATGTCCGCCAGCCCGCTGAACCCGTCGTTATGGGGCCCATCGTCCAGAGACGAGAATGCGGAATAATGCGATTTAGGCATTATCCATGTCTCAAATGGAGACCTCGGGGCAAATGGGGCCAGAGCGATGTAATCTTCATTTTCCACTACAACACGCCTGCCGTCGTCCTTTTCCTGGTGGATAATATCACAGAACAGGCAGCGGTCCCTTAACTCATAATGTCTCTTTGCCCCTGCTATCTCGTCCTTCACTGTCCTGGGCACTATCGGAAGGCCTATAAGCTGCGTGTGTGAGTGCTCAAGTGAGGCGCCTGCCGCTTCGCCTTCGTTTTTGAATATAAGGACGTATTTTATCTTTTTGTCGTTCCTGAGGGCTCTCAAGCGCTCATGGTAGGTCCTCAGCACGTCTCTAAAGGCTGCATGTGATATTGAAGCAAGCGTGAGGTTATGCTCCGGGGTCTCCACTATGACCTCGTGTGCGCCCACACCGCTCATCTTGTCGAACATGCCCTCACCCGTTTTATTCAACTCCCCTTCCGGGTTCAGCGCCGGAAATTTGTTAGGTATGACACGAAGAGACCAGCCAGGGGTATTCGGCTCCGAGCCGTCCCGCCTTATTGCGGATATCTCCGGTGGTGTCGTATATTCGTTTCCATGGCAGAACGGGCAGAATCCGCCGCGTTTTCTCTGTTGGTGCTGGGTATAGTCAGTGGGCCTCTTGCCCCGCTCTACGGATATAATGACCCACCGCCCCAGAACCGGGTCTTTTCTAAGTTCAGGCATCCATTCCTCCAGTGGAACTATCGGGAATTGCTAAAATATTTAATATTATATCACAATACGCTATAATCCAATATGAGGCGCAGTTTCCACCACAGGCTTGTAAACAGACCCTTTGGCGACACCTCCATGTACCTGAGAATCCTCCACGCCAGGCGCGCCCTTCTCTTTGACGCAGGAGAGGTTACCGGTCTCACTTCCGGTGACATAATGAAGATAAGCGACCTGTTCATAAGCCATACCCATATTGACCATTTTATTGGCTTTGACACTATCCTCAGGGTCCTGCTGAAGCGCCCCGCACCTCTTAAAATATACGGCCCCCCAGGCATCATCGAGGCCGTGGAGCACAAACTGGGCGGATATATCTGGAACAGGATAAGGGACTATCCGGTGAAGCTGGATGTTTTCTCCATAGAGGGCGCGGCTCTCAGGCATTGCAGGATGTACGCTGAAAACGGCTTTGTGCTTGAGGATATGGGTAGATCAGCACTTGAAGAAGTGCTTGTAGGGGAAGATGACTTCTCTGTAAGGTCAATAATGCTTGACCACGACATGCCATGTGTCGCATATTCAGTGGAGGAGCCTGTTTACGTAAATGTCATCAGGACGGTCCTGGAGGAGATGGGGCTCATGGTCGGGCCATGGCTCAGGGACTTAAAGAGCGCGGTGAGGCGCGGCGAGCCTGACGGGTTTGAATTATTTGACGGCAATACTTATATATGCCTTGGTGAGCTGCGAGGAGCTATAAGCACAAGAGAGCGTCAGAAAGTGACATATGTCACAGACTCAAACCCAACGCCTGAGAACATCGGTAAAATAACGGAATTCGCCCGCGGAGCAACTACACTTTACTGTGAGGCATGCTTTTTGGAGGCGGACAGGCAGAGGGCTGTGGAGCGAAACCACCTGACCGGTTATATTGCTGGTACAATAGCGCGTGAGGCAGGGGTGCAGAAACTGGTCCCCATGCACTTGTCCTCCCGATACATTGGCAAGGCGCGAACGCCTCATGACGAGGCCCTTGAAGTGTTTGAGAACGGGTTCATTTCCGGCCCTGGCGGAGGCCCTTTGACAAAGCGCCGATAGCGCATGATATAATATTTCTCTGGTTATTCAACCTGTTGATATATAAGTTTTTTTGGAGAGGTGTCCGAGTGGCTGAAGGAGCACGACTGGAAATCGTGTGTGGGTTTATAGCTCACCGAGGGTTCGAATCCCTCCCTCTCCGCCACGTATTTTTAGTGATGCTCTCTCAAGCCAGGCAATGGCCCCGCGCAACAGGCGGTCGTGAATTCCGCCAGGTCCGGAAGGAAGCAACGGTAAGCGCACTTTCCTGTGTGCCGCGGCAAGCCGTTGCCTGGCTTGAGAGAACATCCAAAACAGTGCAATGGGGGAATGATGAGCTACCTTGTTCTTGCTCGTAAATGGAGACCACAGAACTTTAACGACCTTATCGGGCAGGGACCCATTGTGCGGGTCCTTAAAAATTCCATAGAACAGGACAAGCTTGCCCATGCATACGTTTTCTCAGGCCCCAGAGGGGTTGGGAAAACATCCACTGCCCGGATACTTGCCATGAGCCTCAATTGCACGGCGGCCCCTCCAGACGCCCCATGCGGCAAATGCGCCTCATGCGCGGGCATTGCGGATTCCAGTTCCGTGGATGTGATAGAGATAGACGGGGCCTCGAACAACTCCGTTGATAACATACGCGACCTAAGGGAGCGGGTAAAATACGCCCCCTCCTCCGGCAGGTTCAAGGTCTATATTATCGACGAGGCGCACATGCTCTCCACCTCGGCCTTTAATGCCCTTCTAAAGACGCTGGAGGAGCCTCCCCCTCATGTGATATTCGTGCTTGCCACGACCGAGGCCAGGAAGATTCCCCTCACAGTGCTATCGCGCTGCCAGCACCTGCCGTTTCGCAGGGTATCCACACAGGAGATCAAAGAGAGGCTCTCGCATATCGTCCAGAGCGAGGGCATCAATGCTTCGGACGGTGCGCTCACCCTTGTTGCCAGGGCAGCTGATGGCAGCATAAGGGATTCCCTCACAATGCTGGACCAGGTGGCCTCTTTTTCTTCGGAAGTGTCTGAAGCAGACATAAAGGACATGCTGGACATAACTGACTTTGAGTCGCTCTCCACCGTGGCGGAGGCGATAATCGAGGGCCGCAGGGAAAATATTCTCAGAGCGGTGGCAGCCCTCATGGAGACCGGCTCAGACCTGAGGACTTTCACCAAGGACCTCATAAACTATTTCAGGGACCTGCTTGTGCTCGGCCTTGTAAAGGACCACAAAGGGCTCCTGGACGTAAGTGAGGAGGAACTTGAGATACTCTCCCAGCAGGCCTCTCAGGTTTCTGAGGAGCACCTGACCCTTATACTCTCAGGGCTTGTAAAGGCAGAGGCTGATCTCAAGAGTTCCTACTCTGCACGCGTGTCTCTTGAGATGTCTCTGTTAAGGATCAGCTATCTGAGCACCTTCAGGAGCGTTGATGAGGCAATAAACGCAGTGATGTCCTCCGGCCCGTCGATTGAATATGACATCCCGTCTGACCAGTATGAAAAAGCGGCAGGCAGCACCTCCCCACCCGCTGAACCAGCTACTTCTGAACCGGCTACTTCTGAACCGGCTACTAAAGAAGAAACGGACGCACCTGCGCCCTCAAAGGCTGAGGCAGAGCGACCAGGCAAAGGCATAGACAGATCAGAGCAGGAAATCCCTGCGCCCTCGCCCACGGAGGCACCTTCTGCTACCAAGACATTAACCGGCCCCAAGCTCCTTGCCGCACTTGAGGAACGCCTTGGAAAGACAGACGCGCCCCTTGCATCCAAGCTCTCAAAGGCCAGTGCTGAGTTTGCGGAAGACGTATTGGCCCTTACGTTTTCAAGCTCTGATGCGCAGATATGCGCAAAGCCGTTCAAGGACGATCCCTCTGGCATTGAAGAGGCGGCATCGTCTATTTGCGGCACCCCTGTCAGGCTTGAGATCCATATTAAAGAGCAGAAAAAAAACACGAGCCGCACAGAGATAAAGGAAAAGGCCATGAGCGACCCGGTGGTTAAAGAGGCAATGGACCTCTTTGACGGCAGGATCGTTGACGTAAGAAAGACGGAGGAGTAACAGGAGGAGCGCCATGAGCAAGAAGATGATAGGAAACCTGATGCGAGAGGCCCAGAAGATGCAGGCCGAGATGCAGAGGGTGCAGGAAGAAGCGAAGAAAAAGACAGTGGAAGCCACCTCTGGCGGCGGAATGGTAACCGTTGTAGCAAACGGTGCAGGGGAGATACTCTCCATTAGTATAGAGAAAGACGCTGTGGACCCTGATGACGTGGAGATGCTCCAGGACCTGGTGCTTGCCGCTGCCAACGAAGCACTGCGCCGCGCACAGGACCTTGTGGGGGATGAGATGAGCAAACTCACCGGAGGAATGCCCGGCATGCCGGACCTGGGGAGCCTTGGGGACCTTCTTAAGTAATCCCTTTGGGGATATCCTTAAGTAACCCCTATCTGTTATGGCACAGGGAATAATCGAGAACCTCACGGACCAGCTCATGCGTCTTCCGGGCATTGGACGGAAGACAGCGCAGCGGCTTGCCTTTTTCATCCTCGCCATGCCCACAAATGATGCAAAGGCCATCTCCGAGGCCATCGACAATGTAAAGGACAATGCCCGGTTCTGCTCTCAATGCTTCAATATATCCGATAGCGAACTCTGTTCCATATGTTCTGATCCCTCAAGGGACGCCTCGAAGATATGCGTGGTGGAAGAGCCGAGCAATATTATGGTCTTTGAGCGTTCAGGCGTCTTCCGCGGCCATTACCATGTGCTGCTTGGCGCACTTTCCCCCATAGACGGCATAACCCCCGAGAAGCTCAAGGTGGGAGAGCTTGTGGCAAGGGTGAAAAAAGGCGGTATAGAAGAGGTCATACTTGCCACCAACCCCAACACCAAAGGCGAGATGACCGCACAGTACGTCAGGGAGACGCTGGAGCCGTTTGAGGTCTTGATAAGCCGCATTGCCTATGGGCTTCCCATGGGCGGAGACATTGAATTCGCGGACGAAGTTACCCTGATGAAAAGCCTCGAAGGTCGAAGAAAGATATAACTGTTCTCATCCACCTCATTATCATGTAATATCTATATATGAAGAACCGATACATAGTCTCAGCATGCATTTTTGTCCTGGTACTTGCCACTGCCATTACTGCGTTCTCTGAAGACGATATGGCCTTAGAGCGCAAGAGGATGGTGGCGCACGACCTTCAAGGCCGGGATATCATGGACAAGGCCGTGCTTGAGGCCATGGGCAAGGTCCCAAGACACCTCTTCGTTCCCCTGGCGCTCATGAGCAGGGCCTATGCAGACTACCCCCTGCCCATAGGAAACGCCCAGACGATCTCCCAGCCATATGTGGTGGCCATGATGACCCAGGCCGTATCCCCTAAGCCCGGTGACAGGGTGCTTGAGATAGGCACTGGCTCAGGTTATCAGGCTGCTGTGCTTGCCGAGATCGTGGGCGAGGTATACACGATTGAGATCATACCCGCCCTTGCCCAAAGCGCCGCTGCCAAGCTCAAGGAACTTGGATATAAAAACGTCCATGTCAAGGCAGGGGACGGGTTTTTCGGCTGGCCTGAGAAGGCCCCCTTTGATGCTATAGTTGTGACAGCCGCAGCCCCGAAGATCCCCATACCATTACTGGAACAGCTTGCAAAAGGCGGAAGGCTTATTATGCCTGTGGGGCCTGTGGAGACATCCCAGCGCCTCACGCTCGTGACCAAAAGAAGCGATGGCAGGCTTTCCTACCAGGTGCGCGAGGGCGTGCGCTTTGTGCCCATGACAGGCAGGATACAGGAGCAATGAGCTAACGCAATATGTCCGGTATTACCATCCACTGCACTGTCCAGGAGTTATCGTCGCCCTCATCGTGCTTCAGGCAAAGAACGCCGCCGGGGCTGAATTTCACCAGTTCCATCTCAGGGGTTCCGGCAATCAAAAAGATGCGAGCTTGCCTAAGTGAGGCAAGTGTCCCACAAGCATAGTGTCTTCGTATACCTCGTTAAGCTTGCCAACCCATTGCCCGGGGTTGTCCAGCGGCGAGAGGTCCTCGCCTTCTAAAACATCCACGCCAAGGACATTGCCAATGATGCCTGCCGTCTCCGTAGCCCGCAGTTTCCCTGATTCAAAGATGCGCTCCACCTTAATGCCGGAAGGGCCGGAGAGGCTGGAGAGACCGGAGAGAAAAGAAGCCATTTTCTCCACATCCGCCCTTCCCTCTACAGACAGCGGTCGCTCGGGGTTGTCTTCCTTGTCCATGGCCTTGCCGTGCTGGACCAGATAGAGATACATAAAATATCCTCCCTTTATGGGCTTAATCGGATTTTCTGGCGGACGCCCCGCTTATGCGCCTGGCCCATGCGACCGCCCGGTCAAGGATATCGTCCTCATCCGCAACTAAAAGCCTGCCGCCTTCCACAACAACCCTCCCATTGACCATAACAGTATCAACGTCAGAGGATTTTGCCGAGTACACAAGATGGGAGCATATGTTGTATGTGGGGGTCATGTGCGCGCGATGGGTATTAATCAGGACCATGTCCGCAGGCGCGCCTTTTGTCAGTGTCCCCTCAAGGCCAAGCGCCCTTGCGCCCTCAACGGTGGCCATCTTCATAACAGTATAGGCGTCCATGCAGGTTGGGTCATTGCAATGCGCCTTGTGCACAAGGGCAGCGGTGCGCATCTCTCCGAACATGTCAAGGTCATTGTTGCTTGCAGCCCCGTCAGTGCCCATGGACACGGATATGCCAGCGCCCAGCATCGAGTGGATCGGAGCAATTCCGGAGGCAAGCTTCAGGTTGCTCTCAACACAGTGGGAGACCTTCACCGCGCGCTCGGCCATTATGCCTATATCATCGTCATCCACCCACACGCAATGCGCGGCTATCAGGTCGCTCCCAAGAAAACCGATGGAATCAAGGTGTTTCACAGGAGACTTGCCATAGCGCTTGGATATCTCATCCATCTCCCACCTGGTCTCGGCCAGATGGATGTTAAAGGCAACCCCATGTGCCCTGGCTAGCTCAGCGGTCTTCTTCAGAGTGTCCGGGGAGCATGAATATGTAGCGTGCGCGCCAATGGCAGGCCTTATCATCTCATCGTCCTTAAAGCGCTCGATGAGTTTTCTGGCGTTCTCTAAACAGTCCTCAGCGCCTGAGGTGGTTTTAGTTGGAAAGTCTATCACACCTGAGAACAGATGCGCCCTCATGCCCATCTCGCCTGCCACCTCGCCTGCCACCTCGTCAAAGAAGTACATGTCAGCAAAGGCCACAGTGCCGGACAGGAGCATCTCAAGGCAGGCTAACCGGACACCGTCGCGCACGAACTCCTCGCCAAGCCACTTCTTCTCCGCAGGCCAGATGTTCTGCTCAAGCCACTCTTTAAGCGGTGTATCGTCTGCAAGCCCGCGCAGAAGCGTCATGGCCGCATGCGTGTGCGTGTTCACGAGGCCCGGCATGAGTACCCTGCAACTGCCCCCATATTTTGAGCCGGAAGTGTATGAGGCTTCTATATCATCTTGAGGGCCAACGGCAACTATGACTCCATCGCGGACAGCCACAGCGCCTGAGCCCATGACCCCCAGTGTGTCGTCCATGGTGATAACATGGTCGGCGGATATGATGGAGTCGACCTTTTCTCTGGCAGCCATTACCCCCCCAGTTTCTTGACAACGTCAGTCGGCGACACCTTTTCCACAGACTTGCTGGCGCGGTCCTTTATCTCCACGACGCCTTCTTTAAGCCCTCGCCCGCCGATGACTATATGCTTAGGCACTCCAAGGAGGTCCGCGTCCTTGAACTTCACCCCAGCCCTCAAGTCGCGGTCATCAAGCAGGACGTCTATGCCTGCGCCCATAAGGTCTTTGTATAAAGTTTCCGCAACATTTGCGGTCTCCTCATCAGACATGTTCAGCGGGATGATCTGAACATCAAAAGGCGCAATAGCAGATGGCCAGATGATACCGTCATCATCGTGGCCCTGCTCAACCGCAGCCGCCATTATGCGCGCAGGCCCAATGCCATAGCTCCCCATTATGATCGGTTTCTCGTTGCCATCCTCGTCAAGGAAGACCGCCTTCAGGGCTTCGGAGTATTTGGTGCCAAGCTTGAAGATGTTGCCTATCTCTATGCATTTCTCTGTGCGCAAAGCAGCGCCGCATGACGCGCATGCATCACTGTCATGAGCCTCGTGCAGGTCGTGCCACTCAGGGGTGAAATGCTCGCCCGGGATCATCCCTTTCATGTGATAGTCCTTCTTGTTGGCCCCGCTTATATAAACACCCTCCCTCAGGCATTCGTCAGCAACGATCTTTATCTTATGTTTTGGCTCATGCCCCTGGGGGCCGATAAAACCTGCCTCGACCCCAAGGATGTCCTTCACCTCGTCCTTGTTTGCATGGCGGAAAGCCCCGACAGCCCTTTGGAGTTTCATCTCATGCAGTGCCTGGTCGCCTCGCACAAGAGCCAGTACCGGGCCATGGGCCTCAGTAATTACAAGAAGGCTTTTCAAGAACCCCGAGGGGTCTGTTTTCATAAAACCGGAGACTTCCTGCACAGTTCGTCTGCTTGGGGTATGCACCTCTTCATATGGCGACTCAAGACATTTTGCCGCAGGCGGCACAGAGCGTGCTAGTTCCACATTGGCCATATACCCGCACCCGTCGCATATGGCCACGGTGTCCTCTCCAGCAGGGCTGGGGGCCATATACTCGTGGGCCATGGCCCCTCCCATCATGCCAGGGTCGGACTCCACCATGTAGAACTTAAGGCCGCTTCGCGAGAAGATCCTGTTGTACGCCTCGATATGGAGGTCGTAGTTCCTCTGGAGCCCCTCGGCGTCCGCGTCAAAGCTGTAGGAATCCTTCATAAGGAACTCGCGCGTGCGGAGGATGCCGCTTTTGGGCCTGGCCTCATCGCGGAGTTTTGTCTGTATCTGGTACCACACTTGAGGGAGGTCCCTGTAGGAGCGTATCTCAAGGGCGGCAAGCCAGGTCATTATCTCCTCATGTGTCATGCCAAGGCACATGTCCCTGTCGTTTCGGTCTTTGAGGCGGAACATCTCGGGCCCGATCTCCTGCCACCTGCCGGTTTTTTGCCATACGTCGGCAGGGTGCAGCACAGGCATGGAGACCTCCTGTGCCCCTATGGCGTCCATCTCTTCTTTCATTATCCTGTTTATCTTCTCCAGGACCTTCCACCCAAGGGGTAGGTATATATACAGGCCAGCGGCAAGCTGGCGCACATATCCGGCCCTCATCAGCAGCTTATGGCTTATGGCCTCGCTATCTGCCGGATCGTCACGAAGGGTGGGCACAAAAAGCTTTGTAAAACGCATATATCGTCCTCCAGGGTTCTATGCAATATTCCTGTTAGAATAGACGTTTACCCCATTTATTTCAAGGACTCCCGCACTTACAGGCCCCTGGTGGTGATATATTCCCCCGCTGTGGTCTTGATGGTGAAAGTTCGTGTATAATATATGAAATGATTAGCTGATTTGCAGGCGATCTTAAATATAAGACATAGAAGGAGATAATTATGGCTGACTCTATAGTGACTTCAACAACAGCAAACTGGGACAAGGACGTCATTGACCACGAGGGCCTGGTCCTTGTAGATTTCTGGGCAGTCTGGTGCGGCCCCTGCAAGATGATCGCCCCAACTATTGAAGAGCTTTCAAAGGAATATGGGGACAAACTGAAGGTCGTGAAACTAAACACTGACGAAAACCCCGACATAGCAAGCAAGTACAAGATCATGGGCATCCCCACTCTCATGTTTTTCAAGAACGGCGAGAAGGTCGACCAGATGGTAGGTGCGGTCCCCAAGCCCCAGATCAAGTCAAAGATAGATTCCTTCCTGGACTCATAGGAAAAATTCAACGTGAGACAGCTGGCAATTGCGGCAGTTCTGCTGATAGCCATCTTTGCGCTTTCGGGATGCGAGAAGTCCGGCACCTCAAAGCCTCAGGTGATGGGGGACTTTACGCTCAATGACATCGCAGGCAATGAGGTAAGCCTCAAGGCATTGAGGGGCAAAGTGGTTTTGCTTGAGTTCTGGGCCACATGGTGCCCGCCCTGTAGGTTGTCTGTCCCCGAGCTGAAGCAATTGCACGAGAACATGAAAGAAGAGGATTTCATCATCCTTGCCATTGCGGTTGAGGACACCTTGAGCAAGGTCAAACGGTTTGTGGAGGAATACGAGATCGAATATACCGTCTTGATGGACAACAAGGGCATTGACAAGCTCTACAGGGTCCATAACATTCCCACCACCGTTCTTCTTGACAAGGAAGGCAATGTGGCCCTTACCCATCGGGGGTTTGCGCCGGGCATGTTCGTGGATATGGAAAAAGATATAAGGAAACTACTATAGGCTATGTTTGACTCTCTAAGTAACAGGCTTGAATCCATACTGAAGAAGCTGAAGGGCCGGGGCTTCCTCAAGGAAGAGGACATAGACGCTGCAATGAAGGAGGTCCGCATCGCGCTGCTGGAGGCGGACGTTAACTTCAAGGTGGTCAAGGGTTTTGTCTCCAGCATCAAGGAGAAGGCCATGAATTCGGAGGTCCTGGGAAGCCTCACCCCTGGCCAGCAGGTCGTGAAAATAGTCCTTGCCGAGCTCACCGGACTCCTTGGGGGCGCATCTGATAAGATCCGCCTTGCACCAAACCCTCCCACGATAATAATGCTGACCGGCTTGCAGGGCTCTGGCAAGACGACCACCGCTGCAAAGATCGCGGCAGCGTTCAAGAAGGACGGCCGCCGGCCCATGATGGTGGCAGCAGACCTGCAGCGCCCCGCTGCCATACAGCAGCTCATCACGCTTGGTGAGCAGACAGGGATACCTGTCCACTATTCCATGGAGACAAAAGACCCGATTGCCGTGTGTACGGAAGCCGTAGGTGTCTCGAAAAAAGACGGGCGTGACATCCTTATACTCGATACAGCGGGAAGGCTCCATGTTGACGACGAGCTTATGGGTCAGCTGCGCAGCATAAAGGATGCCCTCTCACCCCATGAGGTCCTTTTTGTGGCTGACGCCATGACCGGCCAGGACGCGGTGAACAGCGCAACGGCTTTCAACGAACAGGTGGGTATCGACGGGGTCGTGCTAACAAAGATGGACGGTGACGCCAGAGGCGGCGCTGCTCTCTCCATCCGCTCGGTAACGGGAAAACCCATAAAATATATGGGGACGGGCGAGAAGATAGAGATGCTGGAGCAGTTCCACCCGGACCGTGTTGCCAGCCGCATACTCGGCATGGGCGACGTCACGAGCCTTATCGAAAAAGCGGAAGAGAGCTTTGACGCTGCGGAGGCATTGGCCCTCCAGGACAAGATATCTGGCAGCGGGTTTACCTTCGAGGACCTGCGAGACCAGCTCAAGAAGATCAGGAGCATGGGCTCGCTTGAGAGCCTCATGGGCATGATCCCGGGCATGGGCAAGCAACTTAAAGGTGCGCAAGTGGATGACCGCGAGCTTATAAAGGTCGAGGCGATAATAGACTCCATGACCCCAAGGGAGCGCGCTAATGCCAAGATCCTCAACGGCAGCCGCAAACGCAGGATCGCCATGGGAAGCGGGACCACACCTGCGGATGTCAACCGCCTTATCAAACAGCACAAGCAGATGAAAAAGATGATGAAGATGTTCAAGAAAAAAGGGAAGATGCCCCAAATGCCCTTTATGGGGCTGTAGAAATTGCCCTTTATGGGGCTGTAGAGAAGAAAATTCCCCGCGCATGAAGCGCGAGGAATCGGATAGCAGTCACAGTTTTTTTCTCCCTAAAACTCTAAAGCAACTCCGGCTGAGGACACCTACTCGGTGATCTCAGGATTAAGCGCTTCCCTCAGGGCTTTGCCAGCCTTAAAACGGACAGCCATCTTGCTCGGGACCTCGACCTTCTCTCCGGTCTTGGGGTTCCTTGCGTTTCTGGGCTGACGCTCCTTAAGCCTGAAATTGCCAAAGCCCCTGATCTCGATCTTCTCGTTGCGGGACAGAGCTTCTTTTATGCTCTCAAAGACGGTCTCCACAACGATCTCGGTCTGTTTCAGAGTCAAGTCCTTAACCTTTTCAGATACATTCTCTATAAGCGTGGATCTTGTCATATCTCGCAACCTCCCTTATAGACTCATCATGTATTGTATCTTAATATGTGGGAAAATGGTAGATATTTTTCCTGATATCCCACCCTTGATCAACTCAAGCAGCCCCCTGTCCTCTTTCTTTGTGACAACATCCGGCTCTCCTTCAATGCCCGCCAAGGAGGCTGCAAGGTCAATGGCATCGTCAAGCCCGCCCATCTCGTCCACAAGACCGGCCCTGAGCGCCTGGCTGCCGGTCAATATGCGGCCATCCGCAAGCTTGCGGACCGCGTCCACGGTCATCCCCCTGCTTTGAGCCACGTCAATGACGAACTGTTCATATACCTCGTCAATGATCTCCTGGAGTACCCGCCTGTCCTTTTCGCTCATCTTGCGGAAGGCGGAGCCCATGTCCTTCATCTCACCGCTCTTGATGACCTCGGTGCTTATGCCCACCTTGTCCATAAGGCTCTCAACATTGGGGATCTCCATGATAACGCCGATGGAGCCGGTGAGAGTGCCGGGGTTGGCAAGAATGCTGGTGCTTGGAGCGGAAATATAGTAACCACCGGATGCGGCAAGCGAGCCCATGGAGGTCACAACATATTTTTGCTCTGCAATTCTTCGGACGACCCTGAATATCTCCTGGGAAGGCGCTACCCCTCCGCCAGGGCTGTTAACCCTCAGCACCAGCGCTTTTACGGAATCATCGTCCTCATATTCCTTGAGTTCTTCAATAATGCCCTCAGAGGTTATTATCGGGCCCTCTATGTAGACAACGGCAATCTTCTGGCCAAGGGTTATGCCATTGTCCCACAGAAGCGCCACAGCAGCGCTCACTAATATTATGAGCACAAAAAGTATGCTAAAACCTATGAGGAACTTTTTCATTCTTCTGTTGCGCTCTCCTTAGCAGTCTCTTCAAGAGGCCCGGCCTCTTCAGAGGTTACGGCCTCTTCCTCAGACTCGGGAGCTTCATCTTCAGAGGCGACAGCCTCCTCAGCAGCAACAGCCTCCTGAGTCCCGGTCTCTTCCTCAGACTCGGGAGCTTCATCTTCAGCAGCACCAGCCTCCTCAGCAGCAACAGCCTCCTGAGTCCCGGTCTCTTCTTCAGGCTTGGGAGCTTCATCTTCAGAGGCAGCAGTCTCTTCAGAGGCATCAGTGTCCTGCTCAATGGCGGAGACGTCCCTGAGGCTCAGGCCTATTTTTTTGTTCGCAAGGTCCACCTTTATAATACGGGCATTGATCCTTCGGCCCTCGTCCAGATTCCCCTCAAGCTCTTCAGGCACCTCAGAGGCATATACAAGCCCCTCCACCTCTCCTTCAAGCTCAACGAACACGCCGAACTCGGTGGTGCGCAGCACCTCGCACTGGAACTCGTCCCCAAGAGTATAGTGCTGGGGGATATCGTTCTTCCAAGGGTCCTCGCCCATCTGCTTTATGCCAAGCGCGATACGCTCCTTCTGGGGCTCCACGCTCAGGATCACGGCTTCCACGTCATCGCCCTTTTTGTATACGTCAGAGGGGTGCTTTATATGCTTGGTCCAGGAGATGTCAGAGATGTGGACAAGACCGTCAACACCTTCGGGCAGGCCCACGAACACGCCAAAATCAGTTATGCCCCTTACCTTGCCATGGATGACCTCGCCCTCCCTGTAACGTTCGGATACGAGCTCCCAGGGGCTCGGCTTCAGCTGTTTCAGGCTCAACGACAGTCGGCGCTCGTTCTTGTCAGCCTTAAGCACAATAGCCTCGACCTCATCACCCACGTTCAGGTATTTGGACGGGTGTTTTGGCCGTGGGGCCCATTCTATCTCGGAAGCATGCACAAGGCCCTCAAGCGCCTCCTCAACCTCGACAAATGCACCGTACTCGGTAAGGCTCACCACTTTCCCCTCAACGCGGCTTCCAACCGGATACTTAACGTCAACCTCAGCCCACGGGTCCGACATCTTCTGCTTATAGCCAAGCGTGACCTTCTCGCTGTCAGGGTCGTAATTAAGCACCATCACGTCCACATCCTGGCCAACCTCAAAGTGCTTTGAAGGGTGGGAGATGCGTCCCCAGGATATGTCGGAGATATGCAGAAGGCCGTCGATTCCCCCTAGGTCGATAAAGACGCCATAATCAGTAATGTTCTTCACAATACCGTTCATTATGGTGCCCTCTTCGAGTTTTTCAAGCGTGTCTGATTTCTTTGATTCGCGGTCCTGCTCAAGCTGCAGCCGGCGTGAGACTATTATGTTCGACCTGCGGTGGTTGAGCTTTATGATCCTTACCATAACCTTCTGGCCTATCAGTGCGTCAATGTCCTTTACAGGCCTGAGGTCAATATGCGAGCCGGGCAGAAATGCCTTTATACCGTTAATGTCCACAAACGCGCCACCCTTTGTCTTCTCGCAGATAACGCCTTCGATGGGCAGCCCTTCCTCGAAAATTTCCTCAAGCTTGCCCCAGCTCTTGATCTTTACGGCACGGTCCTTGGAAAGGACGACCAGGCCTTCGGAATCAGCGATGGAGACAACGAAGACCTCCAGTGTGTCGCCTGGGTTAAGGCCCTCGATCTCTTCGGGCGTGAACTCCGAGGCCCTTATGACGCCTTCTGATTTATACCCGACGTCTACAATTACACCGTCGGACTTTGCCGAGATGACAGTTCCCCGGAGGACCGAACCCACCCCGATCCCCTGGAAAGTCTCGGCATACAACCTTTCCATTTCCTCGTTCTGCTCGTCTCTTTGCTCATCTCTTTGTTCGTCGTTCTGGATTTCCATGAACCCCCTATCCTCCTATATCCTTTATTCTATTTATCACTTCATCTATGATCCAGTCAGGGGTGGACGCACCAGCTGTCACCCCTACCGTGTCAACGTCCTTGAACCACTTGCTTTCTATCTCACGCGCGGTCTCAATATGATGCGTAGTTACTGAAAGAGACCTGCTCAGATTGGCGAGCCTGGTCGTGTTGGCGCTGTTTCTGCCCCCAACCACAAGCATTATATCAACCATTGAGGCCAGGTCCTCGACATCCTTGAGCTTGCTATCGGTGGAACTGCATATTGTATTGAACACACGCAGTTCCTTTGCTCCTTTGATAGCGACCGGAAGAAGCGCTTTAAGGTCGCCCATGTGCTTTGTGGTCTGCACAATTATGCCGATGCGCCCGGTCAAGTCCGGATACTCGGATACGTCCTTCACAACAATGGCGTTCTTGCCGGCAAAGCTCATGATGCCGCGCACCTCAGGGTGCTCTCTGTCTCCGAGAACAACCACCTTGTACTCGTTCTCGTCAAGGAGCCTTGCATAGTCCTGCGCCTTCTTCACAAATGGGCATGTCGCGTCTATGATCTCCACACCCCTCTCACTGAGGGTATCAATATCCTTGCGTGGTATACCGTGCGTGCGGATGATCACGGTGCTGACGCCGTTCAGGGAGTCAAGCTCGGATATCTCGTCTATGTAAGGTATGCCGGCAGACTCAAGCTTTTCTATCATCTGCGGGTTATGGATGATCGGGCCCAGCGTAACAACCCCGTTGCTCCTCTCGGCAGCGATCTCAAAGGACATGTCTATGGCCCGCTTTACGCCAAAACAGAACCCTGAATGTTTGCCTTTGAGTATTTTCACCGGGCAACACCCTTGTCGCATGCCTGCTTGACCATTGCTATCACTTCTTTCGCGGACAAGTTGGAGCTGTCGATGTACAGGGCGTCCCCGGCGCGCTTCAGCGGGGATATGTCTCTGGAGGAGTCACGCTCGTCGCGCCCGGAAACATCCCTGGCAGCACTTTCCATATCCGCCTCGATCCCTTGCTCCCGGAGCTGGTCAAAACGTCTTTTTGCCCTGGCCTCCACGGAAGCGTCCAGGTATACTTTTATCCAGGCGTCGGGGAAAACAACCGTGGTCATGTCCCGTCCCTCGACTACTATGTCGTTATTTTCAGCAGCCTGCTTCTGCACAGGCAGAAGGAACTCACGCACCGGCCTCCGCGCGGAGAATACGCTGGAATAATGCCCTATCTCCGGCACCCGTATCCTGTCTTCCACATCAATGCCATTGAGGTGAACGCGCCTGCGGACGAATTCCACTTCCATGTCATTTAATGCTTCCCTGACCGTCTCGTCCAATGCGTCCTCTTTAATGCCATTATTTACAAGCCCCAGGGCAATGGCCCTGTAAAGTGCGCCAGTGTCCATGTACCTGAACCCTATCTCAGAGGCAAGGCGTTTTGCCACAGTGCTCTTTCCGGCACCAGAGGGGCCGTCTATCGCAATTACTTTCTTCATGCCTCTACCAGGGCCTCTAATGTGCTGTAAAAACCGGGGAACGATACATCGACCACATCGGAATCCATGATCGTTGTCTCGCCTTCCGCTATAAGCGCTGCGATGGAGAAGCTCATTGCGATACGATGGTCCCCGTGGCTGTGGATGGGCGCTCCCTTAAAAGGCCTGGCTCCAGAGATGCCCTTGATCGCCATGCCGTCAACAAATTCCTCCACGCCCACGCCCATGGCCCTGAGGCCCTCTGCCATGGCGCTTATCCTGTCGGATTCCTTTACTCTCAACTCCCCGGCGTCACGGATGACCGTTTCACCCTCAGCTGCCGCTGCCAGCACACAGAACACCGGGAACTCGTCAATGAATGAGAGGACAGCATCTCCCGAGACGTTTATCCCTTTAAGCCGGGAACTCTTGCAGTGTATGTCCCCAACAGGCTCTCCTGACACAGCATCCATGCCAACGACCTCGATATCAGCCCCCATCTGTTTAAGGACATCAAGGAGCCCGGTGCGCGTGGGGTTCAGGCATACGGAGCGCACCGTGAGGGCCGAGCCTTCCACCAGCAATGCAGCAGCGATAAAAAATGCAGCTGAGGAGAAATCATTCGGCACGTCAATGGGCTGTCCGGTAAGCTCAGGCCTGCCAATCACGCTTACCTTCATGGCGTCTACTTTCACGTCCGCGCCAAAACTCCTGAGCATCCGCTCCGTATGGTCGCGGGAACGCGCTGACTCCAGCACCTCGGTCGTGCCCTCTGCAAACAGGCCCGCAAGAAGTACGGCTGACTTGGCCTGGGCGCTTGGGACCGGGGTCTTGTAGATGATCGGCCGCAGGTCCCCGCCGGAAATGGCAAGTGGGGGGAACTCCCCATCATTGCGCCCAAGCACAGTCGCTCCCATCTCCCGGAGAGGTTTTACAATGCGCTTCATCGGCCTATTGTTAAGTGAACCGTCTCCAGAGAGGATAGACATGAACGGGCATCCGGCAAGTATGCCGGAGGTCATGCGCATAGTGGTGCCTGAGTTTCCGCAATCAAGAATACCTTGGGCTTCCCTCAGGGAATCAAGGCCCTTCCCGTCCACGATGAACGTACCTTTGCCCGGGTTTTCCTGGATATCAACACCAAGGGCCCTGAACGTATTGACAGTGCTCATGGTGTCCTCGGAACGGAGGAAATTCGTTATCTCACTTTTCCCTTTTGCAAGGGAGGCAAGCATTATGGCCCTGTGGGAAATGGACTTGTCCGAAGGCGGCGTGACCTCGCCCTTCAGGCATTTTGCTGGTCCAAGCAAGACGTCAGGCATCGGCTATCTCCCTCCCTTTATGCTGATACGGGCCTTCTGCGCACGCGCAAAGGCGCTCTGAAGGGCATCCCCGTCACCGCTGGAAAGGGCTGACTTGAGACCCTCAAGGCCGCTTATCAGAGCATCTATGCAATCAATGAGATTATTGCTGTTCATAATACATATGGTCCGCCAAAGTGCGGGGGAGCTCTTTGCGATCCTCGTTGAGTCGTCAAACCCCGCGCCTGTAAACCTTAAAGCGGAAGCGTCTATGTCGCTTACAGCGTTCACCATCGCAAACATTACGAGGTGGGGAAAATGGCTGACAAGCGCATAGACCTTGTCGTGCAGCATCGGGTTGATATCCTCGACCTTCGCGCCAATGGCCTCCCACATGCGGGTAACTCTCAGAAGGGCCTGCGGGTCGGTTGCCTCAAGTGAAGTTGTGATGCAGGAAGCCCCTCTGAACAGGTCAGGGCTTGAGGCGTCAGGGCCAGCCCCCTCGTTGCCTGCTATTGGGTGGCATGGCACATAACGCACGCCTTCCGGCATCAAGGAATCAATATTATACGCGAGCGCGCCTTTTACGCTCCCTGCGTCTATAACGATCGCGCCCTTTTTAAGTGAGGATGATATTTCTTTTAAAAGAGGTGCAAAAGTATCAACAGGTGTTGCAAGCATCACAAGGTCAGCGTCTTTAGAGGCCTGTGCAGGGTCCATCTCATAGGAATCAATGAATCCCTTTTCCACAGAAGACTTAAGGACATCCTCGTTTCGAGCATAACCAACCACATGCCGGACAAGCTCTCGCGCCTTCAGGGCGCGGGAGAAGGACGCCCCGATCATGCCGGGCCCCAAGACCGCTATCCTCTCAAACTTCTCGAACTCACCCTCTTTATTCATGATGCGTATGCCTTTATATGGTCCTCCCGACAGCTTTTGCTATGGGTTTGAGTTCCTTCATCATGCGCTTGAACATCTCAGGCGGCAGCGACTGCTCACCGTCAGAGAATGCCTCCTGGGGCTTTGTATGGACCTCGATGAGAAGGCCGTCAGCACCAGCGGCAATCGCAGCCTTTGCCATGGGGATGACCAGATGGGCATATCCAACGCCGTGGCTTGGGTCAACCATGACCGGCAGGTGTGTCTGGCTCTTTAGTACTGGCACGGCGCTCAGGTCCAGCGTGTTCCTGGTGGCGGTCTCGAACGTGCGTATGCCGCGCTCGCAGAGTATCACCTTCTCGTTGCCATTGCTCATGATGTATTCAGCAGCCATGAGCCACTCCTTGATAGTGGCGCAAAGGCCGCGCTTCAGTACAACGGGCTTATTTGAAAGACCCACCTCAAGCAGGAGTTTGAAGTTCTGCATGTTCCTGGCGCCGATCTGGATGATATCGGCATATTTCTGTATGACGTCCATGTCGCGCGGATCCATGAGCTCGGTGACCACAGGAAGGCCAGTCTTTTGGCGTGTCTCTTTGAGTATCTTTAGCCCCTCCTCGCCCATGCCCTGGAAGGAGTATGGCGAGGTGCGCGGTTTGAACGCTCCGCCTCTTATGAAGGACGCACCGGCCCGTTTTACATGCTTTGCTATATCCTGGAGAATCTCCCTGCCCTCTACAGCGCAAGGCCCAGCTATGACCTGTATCTTCTTTCCACCTATCTTGTTGCCCCGGACCGAGAAAGAGGAGTTTTTATCCTTAAACTCGCGGCTTGCAAGCTTAAAGGGTTTTAGTATGCGCATTACCTCCTCGACCCCTTCCATCGCACGGATGGAGTCTTCCTGCTCGGGCAGGACTACGGAGGTATCTCCCTTTACGCCAATTATCGTGCGCTCTGTGCCTTTTATGACAATGTTTGCGCCAAGGCCATAGGTCTTCAGCTTATTCTCTATCTTCTTGATAAGATTTTGCTTTGTTCCGGGTTTCAGGACAATGATATCCACTTTCTATATCACCTCTTTAATTCCGTAAGGGATTCTGAAAGCGCCTTAATAAACGCACTGTTCTCCTCTTTGGTGCCTATGGTGACGCGCACAGCTTTCTCTCCCATGGGGCGGATTATCACGCCTCGCCTGAGCAATGAATTATTAAGCTCGCCTGCGTCCACGCCGGGGAGTATAAAGATGAAGTTAGCGTGTGTTGGAACATACACTATCCCCAGCTTATCAAGCTCGGCATAGAGGTAAGCCTTCCCGTCCGCATTGGCCCTGACGCAGTTGTCTATATGCTCCCCGTCCTGAAGGGCCGCAAGTGCGGCAGCCTGGGCAGGGGTGCTGGTATTAAAGGGCTCCCTTATCTTGTTCATCTCACCGGCAATGTTCGTACTGGTTATGCCGTAGCCAATTCTCAACCCTGCAAGCCCATAGGCCTTTGAGAAGGTCCTGAGTATGAGCAGGTTCCTGCCCTTGCGCAGCTGAGCCATGCTGTCTGCGTAATCATCGTCGCGTGCGTACTCGAAATAGGCCTCGTCCACCACCACGATTACGTCTGTGGGCACACGGGCCATGAAAGCGTCGAACTCAGCCTTTGTATTGATCGTGCCCGTGGGGTTGTTGGGGTTTGCTATGAAGACTATCCGGGTCTTATCAGTGATGGCGTCAGCCATTGCGCCAAGGTCATGGCGGAAGTCCTCTGTAAGGGGCACCTTTATCCCGTTGCACCCGACGGCCTGGACCGCCATGGGGTAGACCACAAATGAGGGCCATGCCATGACAGCGTCCTCTCCCGGCTCCATGAAGGTCCTGACCGCTATGTCCAGCAGTTCATTGGAGCCGTTGCCGAATATAAGCGCGTCCCCGCTCACACCAAGCTTCTCAGAAAGCGCCTGTCTCAGGTAGAAACAGCCTCCGTCAGGGTAGCGGTTGACAGTCTCAAGCACCTCGGCGTTAAGCGCGGCAAGGGCCTTTGGGGACGGCCCCAGGGGGTTCTCGTTCGAGGCAAGCTTGACTGAGTCCTGAATTCCAAGCTCACGCTCCAGCTCTTCCACAGGCTTGCCTGGCACATAGGGTTGAATCGAGGCTACATAATGAGGGACTCTTATCATATTACTCCCCGCACGGGTATGAACCCATTATTTTCAGGAACAGGCAGGATTCCTTGATCTCGTCAATGGCCTTTGAGACCTTCTTGTCCTGGAAGTGGCCGTTCATGTCCACAAAGAATATATATTCCCAGGCCTTTCTCTTTGAGGGCCTGGACTCTATCTTGGAGAGGTTAATGCCGGCCTTCTTAAATGGAGTGAGTATGTCGAAAAGCGCTCCGGGCCTGTCCTTTACCGAGAACAGTATGGATGTCTTGTCATTGCCTGTGGGCTCAGGCGAATCCTCGGCTATCACCAGAAAGCGGGTCATGTTGCGCCTGTTGTCCTCGATGTTGCGCTCAACAAAATGCAGGTCGTAGATCTTTGCGGCAAGCTCGCTTGATATGGCAGCGTAATTGCCATCGTCCGAAGCGAACTCAGCGGCCTTTGCAGTGCTTGCGGCCTCCAGCACGGGGGTGTTAGGGAGTGTGGCCTCAAGCCAGCCCCTGCACTGCGCAGCTGCCTGCGGGTGGGAATATATCTTCTTTATCTTCTTGATGTCCCCGCTCTTGGAGAGCAGGTTGTGCGCGACCTCCTGGATGACCTCGGCGTTTATCTTGAGGTCATAGTCCATGAAGAGGTCCAGCGTGTAGCTCACAATACCTTCGTTTGAGTTCTCTATGGGCACTATGCCGAACTCGGCCTTGCCAGTGTCCACGACCTCGAACACGCTCCGTATGCTGCTGTGGGGCTTGAAAGCCACGGACGAGCCGAAGTGCCTGAGCGCGGCAAGATGAGTGAACGTGGCCTCAGGGCCAAGAAATGCAACTTTAAGGGGCTCTTCCAGGGCCAGAGACGCTGACATTATCTCCCTGAACAGTGGCCTCAAAGCGTCGTTAGGAAAAGGTCCTTTGTTGAGCTTTTTCAGGCGGTTGACTATCTTCTGCTCTCTGGTGGGCACATAGAATTTGGTTCCGGCTTCACGCTTGATGCGGGCTACTTCCAGTACTACTTCAGCTCTTTGGTTTAGTGAGTCAAGGATGTCCTCATCTATGGAATCGATCCTGTCTCTTAGTTTTTCGAGTTCGTCTTGTTTCTTCTTCATCCGGTTTATACTGGTCTCCCTGAAATTGCCAACGCTACTTAGCTATTACGATAAGATTACATTAATTTGTTATATATAATCAAGGTTTAAATGGAGTGTTTTAAGAAATAATATTAATAACGGTATAAATACACCTGTATTGCCTAAAGAAGGATGCCACGGGCAGTGGGGACGACCTTGCCGCCCACCCGGACAGCGATTATTCCTTTTTCCTGCATCTCAGCTGAAAGCTCAAGTACCGATGGCCTGCCCATCTCGAATCCCTGCTCAGCCCTGGCTTGCACTGGCCCCTGGCCAAGCACCCTGTGCTTGAGCATATACGCTGCCAGGCACCCTCCCCCACTTCCGGTTGCCGGGTCCTCTGCAATGCCTAAATGCGGGGCGAACATGCGCACATGGACATGGTTTTCAGGCATTACCGCACCAACACAGAAGCAAAGGAGCGCTTTGGGGGTTATATCATTAATTAATTCTTTATATTCATGGAGATTTAAACTTATCCCTCTCATTGGATCAAGCCCTGCCACCGGAATTATCATAAATGGCAGCCCAGTGGATACTTCTTCGACTGGGTATTGCCCCAGGATATCGAGATCAGCCAGCCCCAGGACACTTGCAACCACGCTTTTGTTAAACACCTGACCAAATTTCGGAGGCCTCTGGTGCATTGTGAGGAGGTCAGGCAAATTGTTGCTATATTCAATAGTTACAACGATCTTCACTTGCTCAAGTTTAAGGGAGACAGTCTTGGGAGCGCCCTCTGAGAGCTCTGTGGCTGCCACATATGCCGTGCCAAGCACTGGGTGTCCAGCAAAAGGTATCTCGAAGGTTGGGGTAAAGATCCTCACATCAAAGCCACGCTTCAGGGAGCCCCCAGTAATAAAGGTTGTCTCGGAATAGTTCATCTCCTGGGCAATAGCCTGCATTTGCAGGTCTGTCATTGCCTCCCCTGCCATCACCACAGCCAGTTGGTTCCCGGTGTACTTTCCGGAGGAAAAAACGTCCAGTATCATGAACTCGCCATTTTGCATTTTTGATTACCCTTATTATCATTACTTATGCTAGTATATTACACTGAAAATCAGATCAAGTTCATGTTAGCTCAAGTTCTGCTTTACACATTAAATACTAAATGGTAGAATGCTCAACCGATGAAGATCGCGGTTACAGGAAAAGGTGGAGTAGGCAAGACAACGATGTCTGCCTCTCTTAGCCATCTGTTCGCTTCCGAGGGCAGAAGGGTATTGGCAGTGGACGCTGACCCTGACGCTAACCTGGCAGCCGCCTTTGGCATCCCTGAAGAAGATATCGCAAACATCCACCCCATCGCGGAACTTCCCGACCTCATAGAGGAGCGCACAGGAGCAAAGCCCGGCGCATCAGGGGGCATGTTCAAGCTTAACCCGCGCGTGGATGACCTGCCTGATGAGGTCGGTTACAAGTTTGGCAATATCACATTGCTCATCACTGGAAAGTCCCGCGAGGCGTCAACAGGCTGTTACTGCCCGGAGAGCGTCCTTCTGAGGCGGCTTTTAAGACATCTGATAGTTGAGCGCGACGAGGTGGTCATACTTGATATGGAAGCCGGCATCGAGCACCTGACGCGCGGCACAACAGAGGCGATGGACGCGTTCATAGTCGTTGTAGAGCCAGGCCAAAGAAGCATCCAGACCGCGCGAACGGTCAAGCGCATGGCAGGAGAGCTTGGGATTCAGGATGTCCTTATAGTGGCCAACAAGGTGCGCGGAGATGAGGACATTGAGAGAATTAAACAGGGGCTGACCGAGGGGATGACCCTTCTTGGCTCTCTCTCCTATAACACTGGCATAATCCAGTCCGATATGGACGGGCTTCCCCCATACGAGAACAACCCGCTCCTGATGGATGAGATAAAGGCGATCAAGGAGAAACTTGAACAGTACCTTAAGACAGATGCCTGATATGCCAGACATGCCAGACATGCCAAATATGAAAGACATGCCAGACATAAAAGGCCAGAAGAAGCAAAAAAAGCAGTTCAGGCAAGAGGCTGTCCAGGGGCGGGACGCATTGCCTCTTGAGTCTCGCATCAAGTACGGCGAGGCGATCAAGGAGCAGCTTTTCGCGCTTGAGCCCTTCAGGAATGCTCACAAGGTGCTTTTGTATGCGTCCTTCAGGAGCGAGGTAAACACAGAGCCCATGATAGTCGAGGCCCTTAAGATAGGCAAGACCGTCGTGCTCCCAAGGGTCCTGCATGAAGAGGCCAGGCTCACCAAACATATAATAAGCGGGTTTGAAGAACTCACGCCAGGACACTGGGGCATCCCTGAGCCGGATATTGATAAGCATGAACAGATAAAGGTGGAGGACATCCATTTGCTGGTGGTCCCTGGGCTTGCCTTTGACACTAAGGGCGCGCGCATAGGCTATGGCGGAGGATACTACGACAAGCTCCTGTCCCGCATAAAGGGAGAGCGTACGATAGTCGCACTTGCATTTGAGGCACAGATATTCGAGAGTCTCCCGATGGAAGAGCACGATATTCCTGTTGATTACATAATTACCGAGCAAAGGACCATAAACTGCCATGGATAAAGACAAGATCAAAGAAGGCGTAAAGCTCATACTCGAAGGCATTGGCGAGAAGACGTCCCGCGACGGGATAAAGGACACGCCAAAACGTGTAGCAGACATGTACGAGGAGATATTCGCAGGCCTTCAGGAGTCAGAGAAGGACCTCCTGAAGCCCATCAAGGGAGAGACCCATGACGAGATGATACTCATCAAGGACATCCCTTTCTACTCGGTCTGTGAGCACCACCTGCTTCCCTTCATCGGCAAGGCCCATATTGCTTATGTGCCCGCTGGAAATATAGTCGGCCTCAGCGACCTCGCAAAGGCGCTTGAGCATTTTGCAAAACGCCCGCAGGTCCAGGAGCGCCTGACCACACAGCTTGCGGACTTCATCATGAAGAAGATAAAGCCCAAAGGAACGATGGTGATTATCGACGCGGACCACCTCTGTATGAGCATGAGGGGCATAAAGAAACCCGGCTCAAGGACTGTGACCTCGGCGGTGCGCGGCATATTCAGGACAAAATCCTCCACCAGGGAGGAAATGCTGCAACTAATCAAAGGCAATAAATAAACAGGAGGACAAAAAGATGTCAGCAAAGATCATTAGTGGCAAGGACATTGCAGCACAGATCAAGGAAGAGCTCAAGGTTGAAGTAGAAGAACTCAAGGCCAGCAAGGACATAGTCCCGGGCCTCGTGACAATACTGGTAGGCGCAGACCCTGCCTCTATCAGCTATGTTACGGCCAAAGGCAAGACCGCCAAAGATCTTGGGTTCCATTCCATCCAGGACGACCAGAGCGCGGACCTCGCCGAAGACGACCTTCTTGCGCTCATAGACAAGTACAACAAGGACGATAGCATTCACGGCATCCTTGTGCAGCTCCCGCTGCCTAAGCACATAGACGAGAAGAAGGTCTTAAACGCCATAGACCCTGACAAGGACGTTGACGGGTTCCACCCGGTGAACGTTGGCAGGCTCATGATAGGCGGCGACGCGGTGAAGTTCCTGCCCTGCACGCCCGCAGGCATACAGGAGCTAATCATACGCGCCGGTGTGGAGACCAAAGGGGCAGAGGTCGTAGTGGTGGGACGTTCAAATATCGTTGGAAAGCCAATTGCCAACATCATGCTCCAAAAAGGCGCTGGCGCCAATGCAACGGTGACTGTCGTACACACCGCCACAAAGAACCTTGATGAACATTGCAAGCGTGCTGACATCCTTATAGTTGCCGCGGGCGTGCCCGGCCTCGTAAAGCCGGAGTGGATAAAGCCCGGCGCATGCGTGATCGACGTTGGCGTCAACCGCGTGGGCGAGAAGATCAGCGAGAAGACAGGCAGGACGATAGCCATACTCAAGGGAGACGTTGACTTTGACGCGGCAAAGGAGATCGCCGGGTCCATCACTCCTGTGCCAGGAGGCGTGGGTCCCATGACAATAACCATGCTCATGAAGAACACAGTCAAGTCCGCAAAGATGGCGGCAGGACTTAAATAAAATATAGAGAACTTTATGAAAGACACACGGAGGAGCCTCGGATATGGCAGACGTAAAAGATAAATCATCATTGAATGTAATAAGCCCATGCAGCATGCCGGAGAAGACCCACCTGCCGCCGTGCAGGGACGCATGCCCTGTGAAGACCGACGTCCAGAGCTACATATGGCTCATCGGCCAGGGAAGGTACAACGAGGCGCTGGACGTTATCCGCTCGGTCAACCCCATTGCCTCTGTGTGTTCATTGATATGCCACCATCCCTGCGAACAGGCATGCAGGCGGTGCGATGTGGACCAACCCGTATCCATCAGGCACCTTAAGAGGTTCGCCCTGGAGCAGGGCACTGAACACAGAAGGGCCTTGCGCAAGGCCATACCCAAGACACAGGGAAAGAGCATCGGCATCATAGGCTCCGGGCCGGCCGGGCTAACGACAGCGGACGACCTTGCGCTGCTTGGTTACGATGTCACGATCTACGAAAAGAACCCCGACCTCGGCGGCATGCTCTCATCAGCAATACCCACTTATCGTCTTTCAAGGGAAGCCCTGAATGAGGACATAGAAGACGTCCTTGCCAAAGGGGTGACAGCGCACACCGGCTTTCAGGTAGGCAGGGACGCCACACTCACCGAGCTTAATGAGAAGCATGACGCGTTAATGATCGCTGTTGGACTATCGCTGAGCCGCTCCATCCCCATCCCCGGCGTTGACTCTCCGGGCGTAATGCTCGCCATCCCGTTCCTCTTTAACGCCAACTACGACAAGCCCATGGACCTTGGCAAGAAAGTCCTTGTCATAGGCGGGGGCAACGTGGCGATAGACGTGGCCAGGACAGCCCTTCGTCTTGGGACGGAAAAGGTGGAGATGGTCTGCCTCGAAAACGAAGAAGAGATGCCTGCATGGGAATGGGAAGTTGAAGAAGGGGTTGACGAAGGCATAAAGATCCACCACCGCTGGGGGCCGAAGGCTGTGAGCCTTGACAGCGGCAAGGTCAAGGGCCTTGACGTGGTAAAGGTAACTTCCGTGTTTGACGAAAACGGACGCTTCAGCCCCAGTTATGACGAGAACGAGAAGAACTTTATTGAGGCCGATACGATCATCATCACCATCGGCCAGATGTCTGACAACGAGTTTCTAAAGGACGGCCCGGTGGAGACTGACGAGCGTGGGCTTATCAAATGGGACCGCGCGACACAAATGAGCACAGCGCCGGGCATATTCGTAAGCGGCGAGGTCGTCACCGGCCCCGGCTCCGCAATACAGGCGGCAGCCACAGGCCACCGCACGGCAGAGGCAATACACCTCTACCTCCAGGGCAAGGACATTGCCAAAGAGCTTGAGGTGCTGGAGCTTGAGAAGATCGCGGCCCTGCCCGCTGACATTGCGGGGAAGGTCAAGCGTGAATCGCGTAATGAGACCGAACTTCTGGACCCTGGCACGAGGTGCAGGGAGTTCACCCAGATAGAGATCGGCTATGACGAAATTACCGCCCTTAAAGAAGCTCGCCGTTGCAGGAGTTGCGGCGGAGGTGCTGTGGTGGACAAGGACAAATGCATGGCCTGCCTCACATGTCTCAGAATATGTCCCTATGACGCCCCTGTTGTTACCAGCACTTCATACATCTCCCCCGACCGATGTCAGGCATGCGGGCTCTGCGCCCCTGAGTGCCCGGGCCGGGCGATAAGCATGTTCGGATACGACGTTGACGATCTAAAGAAGTTTATGCCCGATTTCGTGGGCCAGGTGGACAAGGCCCGCAAGGAGCCGGTGGTAGCTGCCTTCATGTGCTCAAGGCACGCGCTTGACCACAAAGGCGACCTGCCCTCCAATATAAGGCCTATACAGGTACACTGCGCAAGCCGCATCGGTACGACTGATTTGGTGCGCGCGCTAGAGGCTGGCGCAGACGGTGTTGTTGTAGTTGTCTGCGCAGAGGGGAGCTGCCGCCACCCCGGAGTGACAGGGCGCGTAGTCATGCGCCTCGACCACGTGCGGGATGATATGAAGGCACTTGGCTTTGCCCCGGAGGCATTTAGTGCGGTAAAGGTTGCAGAAGGAGCAGACTGGCGCAGCGCACTGCTTGAGGCGTCAGGGAATATCCCGGTGCGCACATAATGCAACGAAAATATACTGTTGGTATAGAAATCCATGGAAAGGGTGACAGACAATGATCGTTGGATCACAAAAACCATTTAATGAGATATGGGAGATGGTCAGGGACTTCAAGAAGGTCCTTGTGTTCGGGTGCAACACCTGTGTAGCCATCTGCCATTCAGGAGGCGCCAAGGAAGCGGAGGAGCTTGCATCAAAGATCCGCATGAAGGCAGCCCAGGAAGGCGTGGAGATGCAGGTGGACGACCTTGCCGTGCAGCGCCACTGCGAGCCCGAGTACTTCGAGCCGGTCATGGAGCAGGTGCAGGCCTATGACCTCGTGCTATCAATTGCTTGTGGCGTAGGCGTTAACTTCCTCTCAGACAGGACAGGCGTGATACCGGTCTATCCAGGGCTTAATACGACCTTCTTCGGCGCAGTGCCGGAGCCTGGAGTGTTTGTGGAGCTTTGCGCCGGATGCGGCGACTGTGTGCTCCATATGACAGGCGGCATCTGCCCGATAGCAAGGTGCGCAAAGACGCTGATGAACGGCCCTTGCGGAGGCACAAACGAGGGCAAGTGCGAGATCAGCAATGAAGTGGACTGCGCCTGGTTCCTTATTGTCGAGCGCATGAAGAAGCTTGGCACAATGGAGAAACTTCTGGACATTAAACCCCCGCGCAACTGGTCTCCGAGCACCCACGGTGGCCCGCGCCGCATGGTGGCAGAGCATATCAAAGACATGGAAGAGGGTGAGGACCAGTGAACTCAATGAAAGCTGGAAGCAATCTCGAAAAAGTATTAGCAAGCGGAAACCCGGCAGTCACCGCGGAGCTCGGCCCTCCCATGAGCGCCTCGCCTGACGAGGTGGTAGAAAAGGCAAAGATACTTAAAGGCTGCTGCGACGCAGCCAACATCACCGACTGTCAGACTGCTGTAGTGCGCATCTCAAGCATAGCGGCCGCAAAGATCGCCCTGGACCAGGGCCTTGAGCCGGTCATGCAGATGACATGCCGCGACAGAAACCGCATTGCGATACAGGCAGACCTGCTGGGGGCAGCGGCCCTTGGCATAAAGAACTGTCTGTGCATAGCAGGAGACCACCAGTCCTTTAGTGCCGCAGGAAGGCTTAAGGGCCATGCCGGGGCCAAGAATGTCTACGACGTGGACTCCATCCAGCTGGTGGCCATCATGAAGAAGATGCGCGACGAGGGTTTGCAAGAGGGCGGCGACCCCCTGCACGAGGCCCCCAAGTTCTTAATAGGCGCGGCATGGACACCTGCTGGAGACCCCATGGACTTCCGGCCCTACAGGCTAAAGAAGAAGGTGGACGCGGGCGCGGACTTCATCCAGACCCAGGGCATCTACGACATTGAAATTTTCAAGAAGCAGATGGCAAAAGCCGTGGAGCTTGGCGTGACAGAGCGCACCGCGATACTTGGAGGCATTATTGTCCCCAGGAGCGCCATGATGCTTAAGTACATGGACAAGTCCGTGGCTGGCGTTACCGTGCCGGAGGAGTTGATCGTGCGCATGATGAAGGCCAAAGATGCTGCGGGAGACGATAAGAAAAAACGGCGCGAGTTTCAGGAAGCAGAAGGCAAGAAGATAGCTGTAGAGCTTATAAAGCAGGTCCTGGACATCCCTGGCGTGAAGGGCGTGCATATCCAGGCCATTGAGTGGGAATCAGCCATGGAAGGCATAGTTAAGGACGCCGGGCTGTATCCGAGGCCACAGCTCTAGCGCCTGCTGCTGATAAATGACAAATGAGGGGCGTCGCGAGAGATCACGGCGCCCCTTTAGTGTTCCAGCCCGGTACAATCTAAAATTCCTTTCATGTATAATTACTGCATTAATGACATTAAAAGGAGGGCATGCATTGAACCCTGAAGGGCTTAAATATCACAAAGAACACACATGGGCGAAGATAGAGGGCAATAAGGCTACTGTGGGCATTACGGACTATGCGCAGGAAGCCCTGGGGGATATCGTATACATAGAGCTCCCAGAAGTGGGCTCTTCCGTATCAGCCGGAGAGTCCATGGGCGAGATAGAATCCACAAAGGCCACCTCCCCTGTCATCTCACCGGTGACAGGCACGATCACGGAGATAAACACTGAGCTTGAGGACGAGCCCGAGATAATTAACTCAAGCCCCTACGACAAAGGCTGGATAGCCATCGTGGAGGTCTCAGAGGAGACCGCACTTCTTGATAAAGCCTCTTATGATGCATTTATAAAAGAGGAGAGCGAATGAGCCTGGTCGTTATCGGAAGCGGCCCTGGCGGTTATGTGGCAGCCATCAAGGCGGCCCAGCTAGGGCAGAGCGTCACTGTCATAGAAGACACCGAGGTTGGCGGCACCTGCCTGAACCGTGGCTGCATCCCCACAAAGGCCCTTATCGCATCCACACGCCTCCTGGCAAAAGCCAGAGAGCTGGACAAGTATGGAATTGACTTAACCGGAACGGTCTCCCCCAACCTTGAGAAGATAATGGCCCGCAAGGACAAGATAGTCTCGACACAAGTCAAGGGCATCAGGGGCCTGTTTAAAAGCTGGGGCATTAAGCTTATAGAGGGCAAGGCACATCTGGCTAACAACAGGAACGTGGAAGTCGCGCTGAATGATGGTTCCTTAAAGAACATTGAGGCTGATAGCATTATCATTGCCACCGGTTCCCGCCCTTTGCATATCCCTACGTTCCCTGTTGACGGGGTCAATATCCTCACAAGCGACGATGCGCTGGAGTTGACAGAGATACCAAAAAGCCTGGTCATAGTTGGGGCGGGCGTGATCGGATGTGAGTGGGCATTCATATTTAGAGAGCTTGGCGCGGACGTTACCATGGTGGAGATGCTCCCAAGGGCGCTTGCCACAGAGGACACGGACGTATCCTCCCTGCTTGCAAGGGAGTTGAAGAAGAAAAAGATAAAGCTCATTACAGGGACTTCAGTAGCAAAGGTCCTGAAAGAGGAGGATTGCATTGTAGCCAGTCTTTTAAATGGAAACGAGATCGTGGCGGAGAAGATGCTCGTATCCATCGGCAGGTCATTCAACTCTACTGGGCTGGGGCTTGAGGAAATCGGGATCAAGACAGGTAAAAGCGGTGAGATAATCGCAGACGAGCAGATGAGGACGAACGTGCCCGGCATATATGCTGTTGGCGATGTGACTGGAGGGATGCTCCTTGCCCACACTGCCTCGGCAGAGGGCATTGTTGCCGCAAGGAACATTTCTGGCATTGCAGCTTCAATGGACTACTCCTGCATACCTGCGGCCATATTCACCTCCCCTGAGATAGGCTCTGTGGGTTTGCGGGATTTCCAGATAAATGAGATGGGTATTAAGGCGCGCACAGGGATGTTCCAGTACCGTGGCCTTGGAAAGGCGCATGCCATAGGGGAGATAACAGGATTCTTTAAGATCATCGCTGATGAGGATTCTGACAAGGTGCTTGGCGCGCATGTTGTTGGCGCAGAGGCCTCAGTTGTGATCCACGAGGCAGCGCTGGCCATCAGAAACGGCCTTACATCAAAGGAGCTGGCAAGCACAGTACATGCGCACCCCACCCTTTCCGAGGGATTGCTTGAGGCGGCCCATGATGTGCACGATGAGGCTATCCATATTCCAAAGAAATAGCCCCCTGTCCCTGCTGTGTCATCATCCATCAAAATCTGTTAAAATCAATGGGTTATATGTCTGAAAAGATACTCATAAGACAAGTCAACTGGCTTGGGGACGCTGTGATGACAATGCCTGCCATCAGAGCGCTCAGGCTTGCAAACCCTGATGCCCACATCACTCTCCTTGCCAAGCCATGGGTGAGTGCAATATTTGAAAAAGACCCTAATATTGACGAGATAATTCCGTATGAGGACAGACACGAGGGTTTTTTCGGAAAGTTTACCCTTGCCAGAGAGATCAGGCACAATGGATTTGATACCGCAGTGCTTCTTCAAAACGCCTTTGATTCCGGCTTGATGGCCTACCTTGCAAAGATACCCCGCCGGATAGGCTTTGACCGCGACTACAGGGGGTGGACTCTTACAGAAAAGGTGCCCTTTGATGGAGAGGACCGAAAACTTCACCACGTGGATTATTACCTTGAACTGCTCAGGAAATCCGGCACCAGGGCAGAGCGTACTGAGCCCTGGATATATCTGGATATCAGCGAGCGTCTGGCAGCAAGAAGTACACTTAGTGCCCTTAACCGCCCGATCATAGGGATAAATCCCGGCGCGAGCTTTGGCAGCGCTAAGATGTGGCTGCCTGACAGATTCGCTGCCATTGCGGAGCACGCTGTAAAGGATCTTGGCGGAAGTGCTGTGATCTTCGGCGGCCCTGGCGAGGTATCCATAGAAAAAGAGATATTCAGCTTTCTTGACCCACAGGTGAAGGGGAGTTCCCTTTGCTTGGCCGGAAAGACCACGCTAAGAGAGCTCTGCGCCCTGCTATCTGAATGCGACGCCGTAATATCGAACGATTCCGGTCCCATGCATGTTGCGTACGCTGTAAGGACCCCACTCGTATCGATCTTCGGCTCCACCTCCCCAGAGCTCACCGGCCCTCCTGTAAGCCCTGATAACAGGGTATTGAGGCCTAACCTCCCCTGCACACCGTGCTTTAAGCGTAAATGTCCTGATAAGGACCTCAAGTGCATGGAGGCCATATCCTCGGATGACGCTGTCAATGCAATAGACGGCGTTCTGCCATCTAAAAGGGCCGTGTTCTTTGACAGGGACGGCACACTTTGTGAGGACGCACATTATCTAAACAGCATGGCAAACCTTAAAGTATTTGATGATATAAGTAGTCTTAAGCTGCTTTCAGATAAGCAATATATGCTTATTGGTATTAGTAATCAGTCAGGCATCGCAAGGGGCATAGTTGACGAGGGGTTTGTGACCGGCCTGCACGCCATGTTCATGGACAGGCATGGGTTTGCGGCATTCTATCATTGCCCGCATCACCCAGATGAGGGCTGTTCCTGCAGAAAGCCGGAGCCCGGGCTGATATATCAGGCCAGGAGTGAGCTAGGCATAAATCTCAGGCGGTCTTTTGTGGTGGGGGACAAGGACTCTGACATGCTTCTGGCAAAGGCTGTGGGGGCTACGAGCATACTTGTGCGCACAGGCAAGCAGCAGCACTCTGAACACGCCGACCACGTGGCTGACAACCTTTCTGGGGCGGTTGAGGTTATATTGTCTCAGGTCGTATTATAGAAGACCAGATCACGTATAAAGGGAGCATGGATGACTGAGGACATAGTAGAAGAAGCGTACACGAAAGTTATTGATTACATCCGCAAAAATCACCCCAATGAGATAGACAAGGCCTATGATTTCTTCTGGGAAGATGAAGACCCCTCAGATATGATAGGTGGCCCTGCCCTTGAGCTTGGATTCATTAATTTCGAGGATTGGCTTATATGCGATTACCTCCCAAGTGATGGCTCTCCAGGGTTCATCGACCGCTATATCGAGTCAGAGAATCCTTCTGATGCGCTCAGGGGAGTGCTCACAAGCCTCAAGGAGTCCTGTCTCAGCCTTTATGAGGTCACAAAGGCAAGTGCAGGGGCCGGCAACCCCACCGGGCTGTCAGATATAGCCGCGGGTGATGATGATTTTGAGGTGGATGACGAGCAGATGTCCCACCTTGAGCTGGGTTATGCCTTTGCCGCACGTTTTATCAAGACCGGCGGCGGCAGGAATATTGGCAGGAGCGTTTATCCCTTTGGCATCAAGATGAAGGACGAGATACTGGGGCTGATAAACGCGCAGCTTGCACGCTACAAGAAGAACAAGAACCCCGATGGCACGATGAAGGATTTTCTGAGAGACGAGTCCTATGCCTTTAACATGACATGGATGAGCTGTCTGCACAGGCAGAAGAATTGATACCTCTGCCTGAGCATGTCTCAAAGTGCCTGATCGTAAAGCCAAGCTCCCTTGGCGACATTGTCCATAGCCTTCCCTTCCTTAGTGCGTTGCGAGCACGGTTCCCCAATGCGGAGATACACTGGCTCGTGGCTAGCGAGTTCTCAGGGCTTCTTGAGGGCCACCCAATGATAGACCGCGTATGGAGTATCAATATGTCCCAGTGGAAGAACCCCGTAAAGCTCTCAAGTACAATCCGGGAGATATACAGCAAAACGATCATTCTGCGCGCCGAGAGATATGACCTGGCCGTAGACCTCCAGGGACTGTTCAGAAGCGCTATGGCCACGTTGCTCTCTGGGGCGCCGACACGTGTCGGATTTACCGAAGCTCGTGAGGGAGCGCCGCTTTTCTACAACCACAGGGTAGATGGCGGCACGGACATTCACGCTGTAGAGAGGTATCTCAAGGTAGCCTACGCACTTGGCTGCGACTCTGGCAATGTTGAGTTTCACTTGCCATACGAGGACTACCTCCTTCCTGCTCCTACATCTGACGATTATGCTGTCCTGGTCCCCGGCGCACGGTGGGAGAGCAAGATCTGGCCTGCGGAGAATTTCGGCACTCTTGCCTCGCTGCTCCCGATTAAGAGCGTTATAGTCGGAAGCGACGCGGACATTGAGCGCGCGCAAGTGGTGGAAAAACACTCCAAGGGAAAGGCCATTGACCTGACAGGGAAGACAACTTTAAAGGAACTCGCTGGGATCATAAGAAACGCCAGGTTCATGGTCACCAATGACTCAGGGCCTATGCATATGGCCGCAGCCTTCGGGGTCCCGGTCTTTGCGATATTCGGTCCCACAAGCCCTGAGCGCACCGGGCCCTATGGGGCTGGCCACACAATAATCAGATCGGATGAGCCATGTGCCCCCTGCTTTAAAAGACGCTGCTCTGATCTTCGATGCATGGAGCGCGTCTCCCCTTCAGACGTACTTGAGTCCATCAGGGCCAGCACCTCCCTTGCATTCTGATATAATCACAAAATGAAGCACAATGCAGAGCTGACGGATAATGCCATGAAGGTGCTGAGGGCCCGTTACCTTCTGAAAGACTCTCACGGGCGCGCCAAGGAAAGCCCCCAGGAGATGTTCAGGCGCGTGGCCCATGCCGTGGCCTCAGCGGAAAGCTCTCATGGCGCTTCCCCCGGCCAATGGGAAGAGCGTTACTTCCGCTTGATGAGCAGCTTGCGGTTCCTGCCCAACTCGCCCGCGCTCATGAATGCAGGCAAACCAGACGGCCAGCTCGCCGCGTGCTTTGTCCTTCCTGTTGAGGATTCCATGAAGAGCATTTTCGATACCCTTAGAAACGCCGCTCTCATACTGAAAAGCGGTGGTGGCACGGGTTTCTCTTTCTCAAGGCTCCGTCCAAGCCAGGACATGGTAAGCACAACAGGAGGCGTTGCCTCCGGCCCTGTGTCCTTCATGCGCATATACAATACTGCAACCGAGGTCATTAAGCAGGGAGGGGCCAGGAGGGGCGCAAACATGGGCATCCTCCGCGTTGACCACCCGGACATCATCGAGTTCATCCGCCTCAAGCGCGACACCTCGGAGATGGAGAACTTCAATACGTCCGTTGCCGTCACTGACGCGTTTATGCGGGCGCTCAAGGCAGGAAGGAATATCAGGCTCAAATCCCCAAGGCCTGGCAGTCGCCTGGCAAAACGTTCGCTTTCCGCGCGCTTCGTGCTTGATGAGATCATAGAGTCCGCCTGGAAGACCGGGGACCCGGGGGTTGTTTTCATAGACCGCATGAACCGCGCAAACCCCACCCCTCACATCGGGGCCTTCGAGAGCACCAACCCCTGCGGGGAGCAGCCCCTGCTGCCTTATGAAGCATGTGTGCTTGGCTCCCTGAACCTCTCGATGTATATCAGGGACAGCAAGGTTGATTATGGCTCTCTCGGCGACGACATCTCATGCGCCATACGGTTCCTGGACGACTCCATTGATGTCAATCACTATCCACTTCCCGAGATCGAGCAGATGCACATGGGCAACCGGAAGGTAGGCCTCGGTGTGATGGGATGGGCGGACATGCTTGTCCTGCTGGGCCTGCCATACGATTCCCCGCAAGCCATTCGCCTTGGAGGGCGCATCATGAAGTTCATCCATGCTAAAGCCTTTGAAGCGTCGGCAGCACTTGCAGGGGGACGCGGCGCATTCCCTAATATCAAGGGCTCGGTTTACGACACTCCAGGCACCCCTGCGCCCCGAAACGCTACAATAACGACCATTGCGCCCACCGGGACCATATCCATAATCGCTGACTGTTCAAGCGGAATTGAGCCTTTCTTTGCTCTGGCAAACAGGCGCATGGCCCTTGGAAGCGAGATGCTTGAGACCAACAAGCACTTCTTCCGGATGGCTGAGGAAAGGGGTTTTTATACAAAGGGCATGCATGAGTCCGTGATATTCAGCGGGAGCCTTAAAGGCATCAAGGGCATTCCCGCCGATATCAGGGCTCTTTTCAGGATCGCACACGAGATATCCCCTGAGCAGCATATCAGGGTGCAGGCCGCTTTCCAGCGCCATACGGACAATGCGGTATCAAAGACCATTAACCTGCCCATGATGGCCGGGAAAAAGGACGTGGAGCGGGCGTTCATGTTAGCATACTCTCTTGGATGTAAAGGCGTCACGGTCTTTCGTTATGGATCCGCAAAGGACGGTACGCTTCTGATAAGAAGACAGCAGCAGAAAGAATAAATCTGGAGGGATAACTTATGGTCCTCGGCGTAAACATAGACCACATTGCCACATTGAGACAGGCACGCATGGGAGCCGACCCTGACCCGCTTATGGCCGCGCCTCTTGTATTGCTTGGCGGCGCTGACGGGATAACCGTCCACCTCAGGGAGGACAGAAGGCATATCAATGACCGGGACCTCCGCCTGCTGAAGGAGACCGTGCCTGTTGAGGTTGAGCTTAATCTTGAGATGGCTCCAACCTCTGAGATGCTGAGGATAGCGTGCGCCCTGAAGCCTGATATGGCTACCCTTGTTCCAGAGAAGCGCGCGGAACTGACAACCGAGGGCGGGCTCGGCCTCAAGCGGCAGAACAAGAAGCTTCAAGATGCCATAAAGAAACTTCACAAGGCAAAGATACCCGTAAGCCTGTTCATCAACCCTGACACTGCTGATGTGGATGTCTCCAGGGCACTCGGGGCGGACATGGTGGAGATACATACAGGCCGCTATGCTGACGCTCTGACCCCTAAGGCCAGGGAAAGGGAATTCCGCCGCGTACTGCGCGCAGTCGAACACGGTCTTGAGAGCGGCATCACTGTAAACGCAGGGCACGGCCTGAACTATTACAACGTCAAACCAGTGGCTGCAATCAACGGCGTCCGAGGGCTCTATATAGGCCACAGCATCATCTCACGCGCCGTCCTTGTGGGTCTTGAAAGAGCGGTCATGGAGATGAAGGCCCTCATCTCGGAGGTCGCTCTTTGATACTTGGAGTTGGCGTTGACATCGTTGACATCTCCCGCATAGAAGAGGCCGTGCAGACCTTTGACTCCTTCCTTGAACGCATCTATACGCAAGCTGAGATCGATTATTGCTACAAGCGGGCAAAGCCCTACCCGTCCCTGGCCGCCAGGTTCGCCGCAAAAGAGGCGGTGATAAAAGCCATGCCAACGGATGAGTCCATCCCCCTGAAGGACATAGAGGTGGTTGTCTCGGAAAACGGATGTCCATCCATCCGTCCGGGCGAGGTATTAAAAGAGGAGTTGAGAAAGTCCGGTATCACGAACATGCACCTGAGCCTCTCACACGAAAAGACCTTTGCCATAGCCTACTGCGTTGTTGAAAAACAGACTTAAACGCTGATTTAACGATAAAATAAAAATGCCCGCCTCTTGGAACTATCCAGAAGACGGGCATCGTGATATTAATATTTATCCTACTTGCCGAGCTTTCTGCTAACCTCTTTTATCAGATCGAGCTTGGCAGTTGCGCGCCCGGAATCAATGGCCTCTGCGGCCATATTAAAGCCATCCATCAGGCTATCAGTCTTACCGGCAACCTGGAGCGCGGCAGCAGCGTTCATGAGCACCACGTTCCTCCTGGCCCCCTTCTCCCCATTGAGGACCTTGAGCGTTATCTTTGCATTGTCCTCAAGCCCGCACCCTGCTATGGTGTCAAGCTCGGAGGTCTCAAGGCCGAAGTCCTGAGGAGAAATTATGGAATTCTCCACTCTCCCGTCCTTCCAGCGCGAGACCATTGTGCCGTCAGAGATCGTTATCTCATCAAGGCCGTCCTCGCCGTGCACCACCATTGCGTCCTCCGCTCCAAGGTTGCCAAGGACATAGCAGAGGGTCTCGGTGAGCTTGCTTGAGAACACTCCCAGCACCTGCCGCTTTGCTCCGGCGGGGTTTGTTATAGGCCCCAGGATATTGAATATGGTCCTGATGCCCATCTCCTTCCTGGGTCCGATGGCGAACTTCATGGCAGGGTGAAACAAAGGCGCGAACATAAAAGCAAAACCCGTATCCGAAAGACACTTCTCAACCAGCTCGGGCTTCAGGTCGATCTTTACTCCAAGTGTTTCCAGCACGTCCGCGCTGCCACACTTGCTGGATACGGAACGGTTGCCATGCTTTGCAACAGGCACCCCGCATGCTGCCACAACAAGCGCTGACGTCGTGGATATATTAAAAGTGCCTGACATGTCCCCACCCGTGCCACAGGTGTCCAAAGTGCCCTCCGGCGCGCTTATCTTTGTGGCCTTCTCCCTCATAACACGTGCGGCTGCGGTTATCTCGGTTACAGTCTCTCCCTTATACCTCATGGCTGTGAGGAAGGCCCCAATCTGGGCATCTGTGGCCTTGCCCTCCATGATCTCGTTCATGCAGTCGGTCATCTCTGAAAGCGAGAGGCTCATGCCTCCAACAAGCATATTAATGGCTTCTTTTATCACTTTCCAGCACCCCCTTTGTATGAATCAAGAAAGTTCTTAAGCAGCGACATCCCCTCCCTGGTAAGGATCGACTCCGGATGGAACTGCACACCCTCAATATTGAACTCTTTGTGTTTTATGCCCATTATCTCGTCCTCTTCAGTCCAGGCGGTTATCTCAAAGCAGTCAGGCACGTCCTCTCTCCTGATTAAAAGGGAGTGGTATCTTGTGGCCTCAAAGGGGTTCTTGATCCCCGCAAACACGCCAATGCCGGTGTGGTGCACCATGGAGGTCTTGCCGTGCATGAGCCTGTCTGCGCGGACGATGTCCCCGCCAAAGGCCGCCCCCATGCTCTGGTGGCCGAGGCAGACGCCAAGCATTGGTTTCTTGCCGCTGAAATGCCTTATGGCCTCAACAGAGATGCCTGCCTCATTAGGCGTGCACGGGCCGGGGGAGATGACAATGTACTCAGGGTCCAGGTCCTCTATTTCACTTATGGTTATCTTGTCGTTGCGGAACACGCGGATGTCCTGTCCAAGCTCGCCAAGATACTGCACAAGGTTATATGTAAAAGAATCGTAGTTGTCGATCATCAAGAGCATATTACTATTCCAATCCCTTCTCTGCCATCTCCAGGGCCTTTATCATTCCCAGGGCCTTGTTGCGCGTCTCCTGATACTCGCGCTCCGGCACGCTGTCAGCCACGATTCCCGCACCCGCCTGCACAGAGACCTTCCCATCCTTTATTATAATCGTCCTTATGGTGATACATGTGTTCATGCTCCCTGAATAACCAAAATAGCCGATGGCCCCGGCATAAGGCCCCCGCTTTGAGGGCTCAAGCTCTTCTATGATCTCCATTGCCCTGATCTTGGGCGCACCTGACACCGTACCGGCCGGGAAGCAGGCCTCAAGCACGTCAAAGGAATCCAGGCCCTTTTTGAGCTTGCCCTCAACGCTTGAGGCCATGTGCATGACATGGCTGTAACGCTCGGGGACCATCATGTCCGTGACCTTTACAGTGCCGGTCTCGGCAACACGGCCAACATCGTTCCTTCCAAGGTCAACAAGCATTATATGCTCGGCGCATTCCTTAGGGTCGGCCTTCAGCTCCTCCCACAGAGCATTGTCTTCCTCTTCGGTCTTCCCGCGCGGGCGAGTGCCTGCAATGGGCCTCAGCGTGATCTTGTCCCCCTCTAAAAGCACGAGTATCTCGGGCGAGGAGCCGGCTATCTGGGCCTCTCCTATATCGATGAAGTACATGTATGGAGAGGGGTTTATCACCCGCAGTGCGCGGTAAATGTCAAAGGGGCGCACAGTGGATTCCCGCTCGAACCGCTGGGAGAGCACGAGCTGGAACACGTCGCCGGAAAGTATGTATTCCTGTGCCTTCCTGACCGCTTCCATGAATTCGTCCTTTGTCCCAAAGCGTGACTTAAAATCAGCCTCAACCCCGGGCCCGGCCTCATAAGTGCCGTTTGATGGAACGCGCAGTCTCTTTATCACAAGGTCGATCTTCTCAAGGGCGCGCTCATATTCCCTTGCGCTGTCCTTGCCCTCAAGGTGCACATTGCAGACGACCTTGATCTTCTGCCTGAGGTTGTCAAAGACAAGGACAATATTCGGGATCATCATGAAAATGTCGGGAAGTTCAAGCTGGTCAGGATTGTCCGAGGGTATGTCCTCTATGAACCGGACCATATCATACCCTATGTATCCCACCATGCCTCCAAAGAACTTCGGGAGGTCATCTGTCTCCACGGGCTTGAACCCCTGCATCAGTTCGCGGAGCAGCCCGATGGGGTTGTCAGTCTCCACCGTGGTGGTGCCGTCGTCGTCCTTTATCTCGATAGTCTTTCCCCTGCCTACTATGACCTTTGCGGGGTCCAGGCCGAGGAATGAATACCTGGCCCATTTCTCGCCTCCCTCCACGCTCTCCAGCAGAAAGCATGGGGGTTCGTGAAGGCGCATGAAAGCAGACACGGGCGTGTCCAGATCCGCGAGGATCTCCCTGTAAACCGGAACAACGTTTCCGCGCTCCGCCAGTTCAATAAATGTATTCTTATCCGGATTTATCATGTTTTAGCTGTCTTGAAATGACCCAGGCTGATATATTATACTAAATCACCTTCGAAGCTATCCTGTTTCGGAGTGATTTTTTTTCGCGGGTGTAGCTCAGTGGTAGAGCACAACCTTGCCAAGGTTGGGGTCACGAGTTCGAATCTCGCCACCCGCTCCATAAGCTCTTTATCTTTTATATATATTGGCGACGTACCCAAGTGGCTAAGGGAGCGGTCTGCAAAACCGTCATGCACCGGTTCGAATCCGGTCGTCGCCTCCACCCCTCCAAATCAGGCATCCCGCTTCGGGCGTTCCATAATTATTCAAAGGCAACTTGCCTGCTTCTGCCCTTCACGATAGAATATATATCAGGGAGAACAAAAGAATGCACAGACATTTATTGGCCTTTACCTTTTCACTCATATTGCTCGTGCTCCCTCAATCGGCATTGACGGCTTTGGCGGCATTGACGGCTGATACGTCCGAGCGCGGGATATTCGGCACTGCCGTAGCCCTTATTGAGCAAGGAGACCACAAGAGGGCCATTCGGTTGCTGGGCAAGGCAGAGAAGTCTCTGCCCTATGTCAGGGATTACATAATGTTCCATAAGGCCCGCGCGCAATTTGCCAAAGGCCGCCACAGGGATGCAGAGAAAACGATCATGGCGCTGCTGAGAAAATATCCAGGCTCTCCTGTAAGGCAGCGTGCCCGCAGGCTGGAGGTCGAGATCAACGTTGCCGGGGATTGGGACAAGACATTCAAAGTTATTGGCTCATATATGTCCGAATATCCCAGGGACGACGAGACAAGGTTCTTCTATGCCGAGCGTCTCAGCATGAGAGGCCGTTTTGCTGACGCGCAAAAGCAATACAGGAGAATATACATCTCAGCTGGCAAGTTCTCGCTCCCTGCTCTGAAGATGCTCGATGACAGTTCCCTCTCTCATGATGAGAAGCTCAAGCTCGCCGGGAACCTCTCGGACAGGCACCTGTACCCACAGGCTGAACCTCTGCTTTTTGAACTGATACTGGCAGATAAAGAGGCTTCAAAGGAAAAAGTGCTCCTGATGTATGCAAAGGCGCTTTTCCGCCAGAAGAAATACAGGCAGGCCATCCCTTTTCTCATAGAGCAGGGCAACAGGTATGACACCGCCCTTGCCTACATACGCTCCGGTGACAGGGAGTCCTTCCACAGGACGGTCCTCACGATGGTTGCGGACAAGGACAAGGACGCCCCCAGGCTTCTGGTGGCCCTTGCAGAGGAGGCCAGGAGAAACGGAGAACCTGACAAGGCACTTGAGTATCTGGACAACGCAATCAAGCTCTTCCCGAAAGAGAAGGAGAACGCCTTGTGGAGCAAAGGATGGCTTTACTACCGCATCGGCATGATGGAAGAAGCAGGTGACACATTCTACTTCCTGTACAAGAAATACAAGGAGGACAAGTACGCATACTGGGCCTCGCGCGCAAAGGAAAAAACCGGAGCTGACCCTGCTTATTATTTAAGAAAGATCTCCGGAGACGGTTACTATTCACTTCTTGCAATGCTCAGGGCCGGAGGCGATCATTCAGGAGGCGGCAAGGCCGGAAAGTCCAGGGCAAAGCGCAACAGAAAGCTCAGGAGGGCGGATATACTTATATCCGAAGGCCTTTTTGATGACGCTGCCATTGAGCTCAGGTCAATGGCCCGCAAGACAAGAAGGTACAAAGATCTTCTGGAGATCGCCCATCGCATGATCCAGGCCGGAGAATATGACGTTGCCCAAAGGCTCATGAACCGTGTGCCCGGCTCCAAGCGCCCGGACGAGATACTGTTTCCCCTTGCCTACTGGCCCACCGTAAGTGAGGTTGCAAGCAGATATTCCATGGACCCATACCTGATGCTCTCTCTTATGCGAGAGGAAAGCCTGTTCGACACAGAAGCCGTCTCCCCGGCCGGAGCCATGGGGCTCATGCAACTCATGCCCTCCACGGCCAGGCTCACTGCCCGCGGGGCAGGCATTGCTCTGGCTGATGATGGCGAGCTCTTTCTGGTGGACACCAACATCAGGATAGGCACCCATTATTTAAGCGGACTTCTCAACGGCTTTGGCTCTGTAACGCCAGGCATTGCGGCCTATAACGCTGGCGAACGGGTTGTGAGGCAGTGGCTTGAAAACGGAAGCTACAGCTCCTATGACGAGTTCGTGGAAGACATACCGTACAAGGAGACCCGGCAGTATGTAAAGCGAATAATGCGTTCATACTACCGTTATCACAGCAAAAAGAACAATCCCGCCTCTTTACCTGAATCCCCTGGAATACTGTGATTTTCCCATACCCCTGTGGTATTGTATCCTATGGGTAATTTGTATGAGAACAAAGGCCCGTTGGACTCAAGCGGAAAAGACAAGGAGGCAAGGACATTGGAGCACTTAAAGGATCTGGACGGCAAGATCGTAGAGGCCATTGTCAAGGTAAAATCACTTAAGGAAGATAAGCTGAAACTCGAAGTCAGGATAAAGGAACTCGAAGGGCAACTGGACGAGAAGGACACCGAGGTCAAGCGGCTCGCGGACGAAAAAAGCGATGTCAGGGGACAGATAGAAGACCTGCTGGGCGAACTCGACAGCATAGAAACCGACTAGACACTTATATGCCAAGCGCTGAAGTATTCATACTAGGGAAAAAATACACGCTCAAAGGGGATTCCACCAGAGAGCAGATACTCCAGCTCTCTAATTATATTGATGGGCGCATAAAGGAAGTATGCGATAATTACCCCGGCATCTCTCCTGACAATGCATTGATCGTCACCCTGTTCAATATGGCCGAAGACCTCCACCACCTGAAGGCGGAACAGGAGATACTCGCGCGCCAGATCAAGGAAAAGACTGACCTCCTAACAGAAATGTTCGATTAATTAATAGTTGACGGACTTCGGGTCTGGGGCAAGGCATTTACTGCGTCACGAACCGCTCGAAGTACTAAATATACTCCTTCGCGAACCCTTTCTTGTAACTACCTCACCCCAAACCCGAATTCCTGCGTCAGACAAGCTAACTTTCGCTTAACTAATGAAAACTACCTATAAAAGACATTTTAATAACGACATGCTAAAGGGGTAAGAACAATGACGGATAAGGGATGAAGGGGGAAAACCTTTCTTAGGAGAGTATATTTTTGCACTATCCTGTTGAAGGAAGTGCAACACATGAAGAGGATACAGACTGACTTCTTAATAGCTCCGCCAAGGTGCAGACAAACAGCATTCTTCTAAAGAAAGACCTTCAATACAGGATAAGTTTCTGCGATACTTTTCCTGGAGACGTTCGGGGCTGACGGCCTCCAGTTTAAAGGGGGCCCGTGGCCCCTAGCCCAGGAATCCCTGAGCAGCCTGCTTTGCCAGTTCGAGTATCTTTGAGGGAAGCACGCCGATGACAAGCACTCCGATGGCGCTCAGCGCCAGGGCCAGGTTGATCCCGGCAGAAGTATTAAGTTCAACCTCTTCGGTGGGCTCGCTCATGTACATGAACATCACGATCCTCATGTAGAAGAAGGCGGAGATCGCGCTGAATATGACGGCAGTTACGACCAGCCACACATACCCGGCATCCACGGCCGCGATAAAGAGGTACATCTTGCCAATGAAACCCGCAGTGGGAGGGATGCCTGTGAGGGAGAACATGAATATCAGCATCAACGCTGCGCAGACCGGGTGCGACTTGGCAAGCCCCCTGTAGTCAGCAATATCGTTTCCGTCATACCCCTTGCGCCTCAGAAGTATAACAATGCCGAATGCGCCTATGTTCATGAAAGCATATATGAGCATGTAGTTCATCATGCTGGCCACCCCGTCAGGGCCGCCTGCTATCACCCCGATAAGCGCATACCCGGCATGTGCGATGGACGAATACGCAAGCATCCTCTTGATGTTGGTCTGCGAAAGGGCCACGATATTTCCAAATCCCATCGTCAGGACTGCTATGGGTATCAGCAACATGGACCAGTCCACCTGCATGGAACCGAATGCTATCAGGAACACGCGTCCTATCGCTGCAAAACCCGCGGCCTTTGGGCCCACGGACATGAAAGCGGTGACGCTTGTGGGAGCGCCCTCATAGACATCAGGTGCCCACATGTGGAATGGCACGGCTGCGATCTTGAACCCGAATGACACAGTGAAGAACACAATGGCAATGATAAGGGCGGGATTAGAGGAGAGGCCCTCTGCAATTATGTACTCAGAGATACCCCTGATATCCGTTGTCCCGGTCAGCCCGTATGTCAGCGAGATGCCATAGAGCAGGAATGCGGACGAGAAGGCTCCAAGCAGGAGATACTTGATGGCAGCCTCATTTGACTTCCTGTTATGCCTGATGAACCCGGCAAGCACGTATGTAGAGAGGGCCATGAGCTCCAGCCCCAGATACAATACGATAAGGTCTCCGGCAGAGGCCATGATCATCATGCCAAGGGTCGCAAAAAGCATGAGAGCATAGTATTCGCCGTGGTTTGACTGCTCCACCTTGATGTACGTGATAGAGATCAGTATTGATAACACCAGGCTCACAAGAAATATCACCTTAAAGAACTGGCTGTACCCGTCTGAGATGAACATGCCCCCAAAGGTAACACCCCCTGAGCCATAGAGGCTGTACGCAACGATAAGGGCTACAACTACGCTTATGACCGCGATAGTCTCTTTTCTTTTCATCACCAGGTCAAGAAGAAGCACAACGAGTGCAAGGCATACCAGCAGGATCTCTGGCATCACAGGGCCTAAATCAGGAAACGGTAGCATAGTCAACTCCCATCCGGAAGCTATCCGCCCACATGGGCTGGAACACGAAATGCTGTAGTATACTATTACATCTTACAGAAATCAATATATATCCTCACATATTAATCGTGGCTAGAAGATATCTCTCTATTGCGGGCAATTCGGTTAATTATTCAACGGGTTGCAGCGTCTCAAGTAATATTCTTACATCAGCCTCAATGTTCCTTGTCCGGTAATGCGGATGCACGGAAGCGCTCTTGCTCACATCCATCGCCCGAAGGAGATATTGCCTTGCCTTATCAACCCTGCCTTGACCGATAGTGGCCTCAGCCATGCCCTTAAGGTCCAGGGCTATCTTTGAGGGCATCCCCAGAGATTTATCCATCTCAAGGGCTTCCTGGTATAAGCTCTCAGCACGTCCATAGTCTTTCAGGGCAAGGGAGGAATCTCCAAGCAGCCGGAGAGCGTTTGCGGATTCAGCGCTCTTTCCGCCTCCAGCCCTGAGTCCGCGCCGCGCATACTCCTGGGCACCTGGCACATCGTCCCTCAAAAGCAGCACCCTCCCCTTGAGATTGTATATGCCTGCCATGGTATTGCATCTGGATTCCTTGCAGAGCAACACTGCCTTGTCTGACCACTCAGATGCTTTTAGGAGGTCGCCCTCGTCAATATACAGGAGGGCCTTAAGCATGCATCCGCGTGCCAGAAGCCTGTCAGGATACTTGACCCCCGCAGGATTAAAAAGCTCTCCCAGTGCCTCATGGGCCGAGGCCCTGTCCTGTCTCACCCTGTATATGGCGGCAATATTGAGCAGGTTCATGGCAGTGCCCGCAGTGTCCTCAACAGAACGGCTGAGCCGAAGAGCCTCGGTTGAGAGCTTCATGGCAAGCGCCATGTCCCCGCGCTCATATGCCGCTTGAGCGTTGACGTTGTGGTTGTTGGAGCTCATCACAGTGGGAGAGGCAACGGGCGTGGAAGGCCCGCCCCCGCAGGCCAGCAGCAGAGAGCTTACGGCAATGATGCACACAGCCTTGCTATTCATAGCTGTCCACAGGGATGGCCCCGCCCTGCTCCTCACTAATGTGCTTGTTCAGGGGCCAGATCTTCTTGACAGCGCCCAGGACCTCGGAAGTGTCTTCCATCAGGTTTATGCCCTGCTCCATTGCAAAGGGCACGCGCTCTGCGGTTGCCTTCATCTCCTTAGTAAGCGCAAGAACGTTTTCCATGCTCTTGTCAGCCTTGTCCATAAGGCCCTGGACATCGTTATACAGACCGCTTATCGTGTCCTCAGAGGTGCTCATGAGCGACAATGCCTGTGGGACCACATCGTCCTGGACCGTCTCCAGGGTGCTGGTGGTGTTTTTGAGGGCTGATGACAGGTCGCTATTTAGGGTAATGAGCAGATCGTCCACATTCTTTTGTGTCTGCTTTGCATTTTCGGTAATTTCCCGAACGTTCCTTATGGTCTGCTTTATATCTCCCTCAGGGTCCGTGACATAGGCAGTGATCCTCTTGATCTCGATGATCGCCTCCTCAACCTGGCCTTTAAGCTCATTGGCAATGTCCTCCAGGGAAGTGGCTCGTTCAAAATAAACTCCGCCTCCGTCATAGACATTGGGCATGCCCTCGGAGCCCTGAGAGATGGAGATAATATAGTCGCCTATAACTCCCTCCTGGCTCAGTGTGGCAATGGAGTCGGCCTTGATAAACGGAAGGTACTCCAGAAGCACTGAGAGCCTGACCTCGACCTTGCCGCTGTCGTTCAGGGACACGTCCTCTATCTTGCCGATACGGAAACCCTTGAACTTCACCGATTGCCCGGATATCAGGTTCTCGCCGCTGTCAGCTATGAAGTATATTTTTGCCTTTGCGGTGAATACCTCACGCTCAAGCCCTATGAATACGATAGCTACAACGATGGAAAGCACGGCAACGGCGATGAAGATGCCTACTTTCTTCTCGATCCCCACAAAACGCGGGTCTTTTTCCTCCATAATGCCCATTAATAATCTCCGTGGCCTAATCTCAGGTCTATTACTATATCAGATTCCATGCTCTTAAGCGTCCTCTCATCAGTGCTCAGGGACAGTGTGGGACGCTCTGGAGAAGCCTCTTCAAATCCTTTTATAAGTTTGAGAAGACCCTTTACGGAACGGCGTTCGAGCCCGTCATACAGGGAGTCATATATCACTATCTCCGGGTCCAGGAGTATCTCGCGAATCAGGCCGATGAACATCTTCATGTGGACAGGGATCGTGTAGGGAGTAGACTGAAGAAGCCTCTCGGCATCTGCCCCCTCGACCCCCAGAACCGAAAGCAGGTCCAGCACGCTGTGCTCTATGTCCGCGGAAACGGCGTTGTGGTGATACTCCAGCGGCAACAGTATGTTCTCCCAGACACGGATATTGCTCAGCAGGCCGCCCTGGTTCCATATGAGCCCAACACGGCGGAACAAGTTGATATGCTCTTTTTCGCTAAGCGAAAAAACGTCCGTGCCAAAGAGCTTATATATCCCTCCCTCTGGTTTCCTGAAGCCTGCAAATGTTGCAAGCAGAAGGTTCTTCTGGTATTCGCTTGAGGCGATGACCTTGCAGCTCTTTCCAGGGCCGACCTCTACGCTGAATGGCTTGCTCCCCTCTACACTGAGATCCTCTATGTTTATCATATATATGAGACCAGAGTGATCACACCGTCTGAGACAAAGACCAGAGAAAGGCTCTGCATCACGGCAGCGGAGGTCATTTGAGGTATCTCGGTTATCGAGGACTTCACCCTTAGCCCGTTGAAACACGAAGACGTTGCGATTATGGCTCCAAAGACTATGCTCTTGAGTACGGAGATCAGTATGTCGAATATGCCCAGGGCGGAGAACACTCCCTGCAATTGCGCCAGGAAAGAAACGTTCGCTATTGCGGAGAAGATCAGCAGCCCTCCGACAATTGCCATTGCCTGGAAATAAAATGTGAGCACTACCACACAGAGCGCGGTCCCCACTACCCTTGGGACTATGAGGTATTTAAGGGGTTCAATGCCCATTATCCTCAGGCTGTCCACTTCCTTGTTGGCCTTCATCGTACCAAGCTCGGCTGCAACTGCCGTTGAGCTCCTTGCGGCAATAATGATCGCGGCCAGCAGGGGGCCGAGTTCCCTGACCACTGTCCATACAAGCACTTTCCCGATCAGTATGGGGTTTATGCCTGCAATGCTTTTGACCTGGGTAATAATGACGATTCCGATCAGGATGCCGATGATCGATACAGGCAACAGCGCCTGAATTCCACTGAAATATATCTGCTTCAGGAACACTTTCCTTACGGACACATTAAGAAGGCTCGTGAGGTTCCCGGCAACGTCAACCGCAAGCCTGAGTATCTCCCGGGTGTTGTATATAGTGTTAAGGGCATGACGCCCTAAACGTTCAAGATCAACTAGTGCTGCCATGCAAGAAATTGTATCACATGTGAGTTGCTGAAAAAAGCAAAATAAGCAGGGGACGGTTCAGGGGTGGCGGATTAATGTGGGCAGCCCTGTTTTATTTCAAACTGGGGTCTGCTTAGCCGTGCCTGTTCGCATACGGAATGACTACAGGCCGCACTTGATGGTATAACTTTCACAAAAACGGTCAATCTGCCGGCATCACCTCTTCTATGGCAAACAAGCATCTCTTGCTTACTTTTGCTTCATTCTTTTCAAGGCAGGTCAAAATTCTACCCTCGCCAATCTTAACATTTGAACAATATTCGTTGAAATCAACGATGCATTCGTTGATCAGATAGGTCAATTTGCCGATGGCCCGTTCAAGCTGCACTGCAGCATCATACAGAGCATATTCACAACGGCCCGAGAGCTTGTCCTCATAGGAATACAAACATGCAAGAACACGGCCATTGCCTGGAGTCACTTTGCCGCAGTATGATTTCAGTTCTTTTTTGCAACCATTCATCACCGTATCCGTGATACTGTCCGAGGCATCCTGCAATGCAAAAGCGCTCCCACCAAAAGAAACTGTTAGAAACAACAAAACCAGTAAACTGATTGCAAATCTCATAAATCCCCCTTTTCCTTAACACAAAGTGGCAATAGTATCCTGGAATCAACCAAGCCCTTTTGATATTTAAATGCGTCTAAAATGTTCTCTAACCCTCCATTGCCCTGGGGCCAGTCTCGACAACAGGCCCTGAATGAACCAGAATGTGACCAGAGAGCCTACAGAGCAAGCAGTCGCCTGTTCTGCCCGGACGGGCCACCTGAGATCATATTTAAATAATAGTGAATATTTATTAAATGTCAAGTAATCCTTGACATCTCGGCCCGGCAAGGCAGGCCATTATGCCTGGATACTTGTTTCAGTATGAATTGCTTTTCATAGTGGGATCAATTGGATTAATGGGGACGGTTCAATTTAATTCGTAAGCGTCTTTTTTTATAACCGCCATGCACGCCTGATTTTCGCGTGCAGCTTATGCTTCTTTGCCACTGGCCCACTGGCAAAGAATGCCTTCCGTGTCAATGTTTTATTACGCGATCAAGTCAAAGAAAACTTTGAATTATCACACATTGCCAACTGGAGAATATTTTGGATGAATGAAAAAGGTCCTATTATGAAACGGCATATTTCAAAAAGGGCGCGGTGAGCCAGGCTTGCTTATTAGAATGATTGCGGGCTAAGAGTGATGAATTTGAATGCGCTCTATGGAACGCGCCTTCCCGCTGGCCTCATCAATGTCCAGGACTACGGCACACAGAAGCGAAGGCCCCTGGGCCACCTCGAACCTTATCGGCATCGAGGTCAGGAACCTCTCGAATATGCGCTCGGATTCCACCCCGATCACGGAGTTCACCGGTCCGCTCATCCCTGTGTCGGTTATATAGGCTGTCCCTTTTGGAAGGACGCACTCATCAGCTGTCTGGACATGGGTGTGGGTCCCGAGCATAGCAGAAACTTTGCCGTCAAAATACTGGCCCATCGCGACCTTCTCGCTTGTAGCCTCTGCATGGAAATCCACTATGACCACGTCCACTGAATCTCCCAGCCGATCAAGCTCCGCCTCAAGTACTCTGAAGGGGCAATCCAGCGGGGGCATGAACACCCTCCCGGAGAGATTTATCACTAAAGCCCTCACCCCTGATGGACATTCATGCACAACACTGCCAAAACCGGGGACACCGGGAGGGAAATTAAGCGGGCGTATGACCTTGCTCTCGCCAGCCAGGTATTGGAGGGCCTCTTTCTTGTCCCAGATGTGGTTGCCGCCGGTGATCACATCCGCACCAATGGCAAAAAGCTCTTCACCTACCTTGCGGGTGATGCCAAAACCAGCGGCAGAGTTCTCACCGTTTACGATAACCAGCTCAACACCATGGGCCTCGACAATACCCGGCAGGAGCGCCTTGAATGCCGTCCTGCCGGGCTTGCCAACTATGTCACCAACAAAAAGGGCCTTCATCTTGCCCTACTTTGCATACTCCACGTAGCGTGACTCCCTTATGACCGTCACCTTTATCTGTCCTGGGTAGGTCATCTCTTCCTCTATCTTCTTTGAAAGCTCCTTGGCGATCCTCCATGACGATTCGTCATCAACACTCTCGGGCTTTACGATAAGGCGAATCTCACGCCCTGCCTGAATGGCGTAGCATTTGTCTACTCCATCATAGGAAAGGGCAAGTTTCTCAAGGGTTTCGAGCCGCTTCAGGTAGTTCTCTATGCTCTCGCGCCTGACCCCCGGACGTGCTGCCGACAGAGCGTCTGCGGCAGCAACAAGGGCAGCCTCAATGCTTTCCACTTCCACATCCCCGTGATGCGCCATTATGGCATTGATCACATTGTCCTTCTCACCGTATTTCTTGGCTATTTTCCCGCCGATCTCGTAATGGGACCCTTCGACCTCGTGGTCTATAGCCTTGCCTATGTCATGGAGAAGGCCGCCACGCTTGGCCAGTTTCACATCAACGCCCAGCTCACCAGCTATCATGCTGGCAAGGTAAGCAACTTCCTTTGAATGCTCAAGCACGTTCTGTCCATAAGAAGTCCTGTACTTGAGCCTGCCAAGGATCTTGATCATCTCAGGGTGTATCCCAGCGAGGCCCAATTCAAAGACAGCTTTCTCACCTTCTTCGAGGATAATAACGTCTACTTCCTTGTTAGCCTTCTCAACGACCTCCTCTATCCTGGCAGGATGGATGCGGCCATCTGAGATAAGTTTCTCAAGTGCAATGCGCGCCACCTCACGCCTCACCGGGTCAAAGGCGGAGAGGGTGACCATCTCAGGGGTGTCATCGACTATGAGGTCTACTCCTGTTGCTGCCTCAAGGGCCCTGATGTTCCTGCCCTCTCGGCCGATAATCCTGCCCTTCAGGTCGTCATTGGGAAGGCTGACGTTGGATACGGTGGCATCAGCGACATAATCGCTCGCATACCTCTGGATGGTGTTGCTCAGGATCTCCTTGCTCTTCTTTATGGCCGTATCTCTGGCCTCGTCCTCAATGCGCTTTGCGAGTTTTGCAGCCTCAAGCCTTGAGTCGTCCTCCACGCGGCGCATAAGCTCTTCTTTGGCCTGCTCCATGCTCTGCTCCGAGAGGCGCTCCAGCACCTCGATCTGCTGGGCTATCACCTTGTCATAATCTTTGACCTTCTCTTCCAGAGCCCGTTCTTTTGCGCCCAGCCCTTGCTCTCTGCGGCTGAAGTCGCTCTCCTTCTGGTCAAGCTGGTCGATCTTCTTGTCAAGAGACTCTTCCTTGCGCCTGACAGTCCGCTCGAACTGGCTGAGTTCATTCCTTCTTTCCTTGAAATCCTTCTCAACGTCGAGTTTCGACTGATAGACAATATCCTTGGACTCGATCTTGGCTTCTTTGATCATCGAGGCTACGGTACGTTCCGCCTCCTTGATTGAGGAAGCACGCTCTCTCTCGATGTTGCCCCATTTGGCTTTAACGATGTAACTGTATGCGGTGGCCATGACCGCGCCGGACACAATGCCGACGCCGATTGCCACAAGCAGGTAACTAGCCTCCATATGGACGCTCCTCCTTATATATCGGATAACCGCTTGTGGGTGGCCAGAAAGGATGCTAACTTAAATTATGCGCGTTCTGATTGTTTGAATAAAGTATGTGTAACCACAAGGAGCGCCCCTGGTGCCAATGGAACCCCTGGCGTGCTACTTGTTTTTATATTACAATCAGTCACGAACGCACTTTCTAGTTTGCATAAACCCGCCCTGCCGTGGGAGTGATTCACTAGATCCATTCCTGTTATAGGTGGGTGTCCTGAAGGTACCGTTAGGCTTTCTTCCCTATTCAGGAAGACATGCACACGGGCAGCCTTACGCAGACTCCCAACAGATCTAATTTGAGGACTAATAATCATCACACCTCACGTACAGGGCAGGCACGTATTCTGTCCACCCTATGTCTCTATAATACACAAAAAAGTCTGCGTTAGTAAACACAAATATGAATATGGCATCCCAAACACACATGAAACCTTGTCAGGGTAAAGACCGTTATGTTAGTCTCTAAAATGCTCAAAAGCGACCGCTGGATAAGGGAGATGGCCCTTAATGGCATGATAGAGCCATTTGCGGACGATTCCAAGGTGGAAGGGACTATTTCCTCTGGCACCAGTGCGTATGGGTATGACATGCGTATATCTGACGAATTCAAGGTCTTCATGCCTTCAGGGGAGGACGGGATCGTTGACCCAAAGGCCTTCAGGGAGGACAATTTCACTGAATACAAGGGGGTCGCCTGTATAATCCCGCCTAATGCCTACGTACTTGGGCGTTCTGTGGAGTATTTCAGGATACCCAGGGATGTGCTTGCAATATGTTTTGGCAAATCCACTTATGCCAGATGTGGCATCGTGGTCAACGTAACCCCGCTGGAACCCGAATGGGAAGGGTATGTGACCATCTCCATCTCTAACACAACCCCCCTGCCCGCAAAAATCTACTCGGGCGAGGGCATCGCCCAGGTGCTTTTCCTTGGAGCGGGCGAGGTATGCGAGATATCCTATGCTGACAAGTCCGGTAAATACCAGGCACAGCAGAAGATCACTCCTCCAAAGGCATGAACTGCATATGAAACGTATAATTCTTGCTCTTGACGTTGACGACCCTGGATACGCACTTGAACTTGTGGACAGGTTCAGTGAGAATATCGACATATTCAAGGTCGGCCTCCAACTGTTTTCTTATGCCGGACCAAAGGTCGTAAGGGACATACACGACAGGGGCAAGAAGGTTTTCCTTGACCTCAAGTTCCATGACATCCCCAATACAGTGTCAGGCGCGGCCATCGCCGCCTCCCGCCTTGGCGTATACATGTTCAATATGCACACGTCTTCCGGGCTTCTGGCCATGCAGCGCTGCAAGGACGATGTACTTGAGCTCTGCCTTAAGGAAGACATTGAGAGGCCGCGCATACTCGGCGTGACTGTGCTAACCAGCCTTGCCCAGGAGATGCTCAGGGACGAGTTCGGCATCCAGCATACCCTTCGCACACACGTCAAGAACCTCTCAAAGATGGCCCTCAAAGCCGGCCTTGACGGGGTTATTGCATCAGGCCACGAGGCGTCCATGATCCGGAACAGTTGCGGAAAGGATTTCCTCATAGTAACACCTGGCATCAGGGCCTCATGGGCTCCGCCAGATGACCAGCAACGGACGATGACCCCAAGGGACGCTATACGTGAAGGTGCGGACTACCTCGTGGTTGGCCGCTCTATCCTGAAACAGGAGGACTCTGATAAGGCCCTGGATCTTATCCAGGTGGAGATACTTACCTCCTTGTAACCCCACTGTCCCCCAAATATAATGCCCTCACTTTACCGTAAGCCTTCTCTCTCCAGAGACGAATTCATCAAAGGACCATCCGCGCCGGGAACCCCTGTCCTTTCAATGGAGATCACTTACGCTCCGGCCGCTGCGTACTACCAGTCATTCAAAGGCCGGGGGACCTTGATGTTTGAGAGCGTCAAGGGACCTCAGAGGATAACAAGGTACTCTTTTCTGGCATTTGAGCCTTACGCTGAGTATTCTGCCAAAGAAAGAATATTCACACTTCTCACGCCTGGGGGAACTGAGCATCCGGATGAACACCCTGTTGCCACGCTCCGGGCCCTGATCAGTTCACATAAACAGCGAACAGATCCCAGCCTCCCCCCATTCCAGGGTGGCGCCGCAGGCCTTATAACATACGATTTTCTCCATTACCTGGAGCGCGTTCCAACAACCACCGTCGATGACCTGATGGTGCCAGACATGCACATGTACCTTTTTGACAG